>WLWD01000668.1_pt1 | contig 296060 bp, 207 predicted proteins | sample 6712731 | NCBI WGS metagenome assembly WLWD01 (sample SAMN12718690, study PRJNA576275) | sponge metagenome | isolation source: marine sponge | host: Mycale hentscheli | place: New Zealand: South Island, Marlborough, Capsize Point | collected 2014-11-01
TGTGGGGGGGGGGGAGGGAGGAATGTGACTCAGGGAAATTTTAACATGCTCAGCAGTTGAGGATGCACCCTGTCGTCATTGTAGGTTGGTTGGTAATAATTGTCAATTCTGATGCTGTACGATAGTTGGATTGCTCAAGAAGAGAAAACAGCAATGATTCTCCAGATCACTTGCTGACCTGAGCCATAGCTGACAGCACTTGCAGTAAATACAGTTGGACCTTCCGAGAAACGAACAACCACGATACAGCGGACAAACACAACACTAATTTACTATTGAAAATTTTATATTAGGAGCTTCCGAGATGCGGACCTTCTTAGTTCAGGACAACGGACAGAACAGAATTCCCACTATTGCTACACCATACAAAAAGTGCTTCACTTAATGGACATTCATTGACACATATCAAAATTTACTACAGTTCAGACAATTTTAATAAATCAACAAGTTAGGGTCCACAGAAGTTGTAGATGAAGTATATTTCTAACCCCGCAGCCCAGTCACGCGTAGCCAGATTTTTATCAATTGCTAAAGTGGGAAAGGGATGGACAGGGAAAGTTGTGTTTTCACAACGTACTCCGTGTGCATAATAAATTATAAGTGTGATTTTAGCTGCCCCTTGCTCTAACTTCCCGAATGAAAATTCAGTTATTTGCGTACTTTTAACCTCTGTCAAATAGCTCTATACATGACTGAGATAGAGAATCAGATGATGGTGACAACCCATTTGTTTTCTCCTTCACCAAAGTTGAAGGGCTTCAAAGAAGCAATTGGAAAATGTAAGCTCATATTTGGAGCATCATGACCACATAAAAGGAGCCAGAGAGTAAGGACCATCTATAAACAGTATTGTGAACTTAAAATTTTTCATCGTTAAAACAGACTAATTGATTTTTTTTGTTTTTTTGTTTGTTTGTTGTTGAAAAAAGCCAGTATACTAAATTCTATTATTTTATTTATTTATTTTTCACTCAATCCAATCTAATACACTTTGTACAATCAATGGTTTCCGAGAAGGGACAGCTTCTCAACAATGGACAAAACTGGTGTTCCCATTTTGTCCTTTATTCGGAAGTTCGACTGTATAATAAGAGTTGAAGCATGTAATGACCTCAGAGCAAAGTTTACAAACATTTCACGGCTTTCATATAATTATGCGTTACAAAAAGAATCAAATTTAGCTTGTACTCTGGTTTTTAATGTGGCACATTTCTCCTCAGACATTTCAGGACACTGATGTACCTACTTTACTTGCTGGTCTGAGGAACCTCACACAGAATCATTTATAGCCATGGATATTGGATACTGCTACCATGGTTATAAATACTACTACCCATGGTAGCTGCTACCATGGTAATGGGTATTGCTGTCATGGTAATCATTAGATGGGATGGAAAAGTGGATATATACTCAGTAACTCTAGCCTATCTCAAGGCCATAGGGAACACTGGCGGCAGTCACCTATCCAGACCCCAAGAACAATTTTTAAGACTATATGCCACAGCAGCATCTAATTTCATAATCAATTTAAACCTATTACTTGTGGATCCAGCTGACATTTAGTCTGGTGTAGCCAGACCCTTTACCTAACCGCTACACGGAGAAATGGTCTTAGGACACAATCATGCACCTTGGCTGTAGAATAGCCAAGATTTTGGATTGTGGGTTTTTTTTGTCGTCAGGCAGCCCTAGGTGAAATGAGTGGGTCTTACCACAAGTGTACATAGCAAGAGCCAGTGTTCTTGAAGTGTTGGTGATTGCTGGGCCTGCTCAAATACTCTGTGGCTATGCTCAGGTCAGCTTGTCCAGCAAACCGTGGGCGCCATAACAGTAGTTAGATAACCACTATGATTGTCCCCAGACCCTTTCTCCATGTAGTGGTTAGGCAAAGGGTCTAGCTGTGCCAGACTAGCTGACATGCTTGTCATGAACTTTATTTGGTCATAACTTATTTACATACTCTAGTCACAATTACTATCATATAATCCATTATTGCTCAGCTTTTTCCAGGCTCTCTCTCTCACACCATTTCATCTTGCTACCAGGCTACACAAGTCTTAATTTGACTACTCTAGCGGAGTACTCACTTGCCCACTATTGGTTTGACCCCACTACAAATATTCTCAGTAATTATTGTGTATTGTAGCAAATTATATGGTTTTTTCTGCAATTTAACATTTTTTCCCAACAAGCGCATTAAGATGTGAGCAAATAGCAGTTATTTAGTAGCAACTGGCCTAGCCTACCAGTTTTCCAATTATTACAGCTATACCTTCTTTGAGGTAAGCCTATCCCCAGAGTTAGCAACCCTAGTACACATTATGAAGATATCTAACATGAACTAAACCACCTATTACACATGTCACAGTGATATGACAAGATATTTCACACTCACTATTTGCCTTTGGTTCGTGAAAATAAATCATGAAATACCTCACTATATCACGCTTGACTTGTGTAATAGTATTATAATTATACTAGCAAGTACCCCGCCAACTAGCGGCGCTTGATCTATTGCAAAGTAAGAATGCGGTAGCACAAAGTTATTTAGCTCAGTTATTAGTCAGGGTCCATATGTAATTTCGTTGGAAATTTTTGGAGAAAGTGCAAAGTTTGCTTTTTATGAAAATATATTGTTTATTTGTTTTAAAAACCAATGTTTACATTTTTTTCAATGTATATATAAGGTGGCTGTGGTGAGATTCAAATAACCACTATTCTATAACCTAATTTTGATTTGAATTTGTTATTGTGTCAAATGATGGACCTAGCTACAGGTTATTGAGTATCATAAAGATACCATACCTTTCATATAATGTTCCAATTATGAATGTCATAATTCTTATGCATATAATGTTGGCCTATTCAAGATTGTTATTTCTGGGTGATAGTAATAGTACATACACACTTCAAATCATCGTCACTGCTATTCTCATTGTCTCTGAGTTGATTTTCAATGTAGTAGTCATCATCGTTTTCGCACAGAGTGGTACACTGACACAGAACCGTGCATGGCAAGTTCTTCAATTTACATGAACATTTCTGCGATGAACAGTCCTTTTTGCACTAACATCTTACCATCTCAATGATGGCATCGGGTTCTGGGAGGACCTCTGTGGTTGTTGGCCTGAACTGACCAAGGGCATCCTTATAGAATCCATTCTGAAGAGGATCCAAGAATTCTTGCTGGGCAATACTGGCTTGTCCCCAAACTCTGGCTTGAATATGCACTCTTAGGATGTGTTGCTTTAAAGTGCTGATCGTAGGTGGTAGCTTATCACTTTTAGCCATATGTTTGCAGAATAGATGCCATCTCAGTGCAGGAATGCTTTGTATGTGGAGGCCCTTTGGACAATACGCTGCACATACAAAAGAAGTCAAAGTAGAAATCAGATCTTCAGTAACTTCATTGTTTTCTGAAAGCATCTGAAAACCCTGAATAATGTCAGATTCTGCTTTTAAGTAGATTTTGAACCATGTTGTCTTGCCCATCCCAGAAAATCTTCCAGTATTATCTGCTCCTGTAAATACATGAAAGGTAGGTAATGCCTTCGCCCTGTCAACTCCTAAGGCAGTCCAAATGGGTTGAATTTGTAGAACTCCTGATGCCATTGAGATTGATGTGCTGCTGAGCAGAAGGTGATAATTTGCTATAGCCAGTACTAGAACATCAGTATCTGGAGAGAAGATCGTCAACTGTGCATTGCTTGGATTCCGAACTGTTGCACAAACTGCTTGAAAAATCATCAAAGTATCAGCTTCCTCATGGTTATTGTCTTCAAAAACCAAATTGCTGTTGCTCTTTGTCTCTTATTTGGTACTGGATAGGATCTTTCCCATGGCGTCTCTTTTCCCTTTTAGCGTTCTTGAGTGAATTGGATTTATAGGTGTCAAAACAAGAATAACTTCATCATACTCTCTTTTTAGGCTCATTAACTTGTGTTGAAACATTCACTGAGATCTTTGACAGTGTTGACTGTTGTTGGCTTTATCAATTTTTGCACTACCATTGCAAAGAATAATTTGCTCAGTGCTTCACCAGCTTCAAGATGGAGTTTTAGATCAGCGGTCCGAGATGCTGCAACAAAGAACAGTATTGTCTCCACTCGGTGCAAGTAATTCATCATTGACTTAAACATTGCATTCTTATTGCATCGCTGTGCCTTCATCATCATGTCAGCATTGGTCATGGTCTGAAGGAGGTGGATGTTGGCACGTTTGATTAAGTGGATGCAACAGCTGATATACAAATGGCTTGCTCAGAAAAGAACAAACACATCAAGGCTGAATTAGTGAAGAGCACTTGGTACTTCCATAGAAACTCCGGTATAGATGATGCTTGGATTGAAGCTGATGTGTATGGTTCTGCAACAACGAGACAGATTCTGCAATGCAAACATTACAAGTGCTCTCTTCGTGCCCACGTATATACATATGTAGCACTTTATGTAATGTTTGCATTGCAGAATCTGTCTCGTTGTTGCAGAACCATACACATCAGGTTCAATCCAAGCATCATCTATACCGGAGTTTTCTATGGAAGTACCAAGTGCTCTTAGAGAAGCCATAACAACGTGCAATTCACCTATTCTGGGAACAAACTGAACTTGCAAATCAGGACTAGAATCAAGGAGCTGAACAACTTTCTCATAGAGGGCCAAATCAAAGGAAATAATGGTTGGATGGTCATCACCAACTGCCAACTCCTTTAACTTGCGTGCTTGCATCATCACAGTCAGTAGAGTTGACCAGTTGTGTGCTACTTCTGGAAGTAATGGCAGGGCACCAACCTGCGTCACTGGCTGGCTTGTTGATAACAGCGAGTTGTATGCTGCCCAACCTGGAATTTTGTTGAGTTCGCCTTCATTTCCCATCCTGGAAATGGCAGTAGCAACTACCCATCCAAGGTGTGTAAGTTGATAAGATTTTGCCACACCAATCTTGTTGATGTTGAATGTTTGAGTTGTAGTCTCTTTGTGAGCAGACAGCAAGTTTGTATGCTTCGGCTTGCTACAAGGTAGCATGGATACATGATATGGAGTTACAGAGCAACAACGTGCCTCCATAATATTAAGAGATGGTGATATGGGTTCTCCAGGAGCATCAGCCTTCTGGTAGACTGCAGTAATGGTCCCATGAGTGGTACCTTTACCATCAGCAGTATCTTCAGCAAAACCAGTGTTGTCTACTGCAAAGAAAACAAACGTGCCTTTTTTCAGAAAAGGTGGAGCATACAAACCTTGAAACTTTCTGGTGTTTTCAACAACAGCATTGGCTAATGAAGTTTCTAAGAGCATGATGTGTGCACTGAGAAGATTCACAACACATTCAAAATCTTGTAAAATTGCTCTTTCCTTTATTGCCTCAAGTAAAGTGTGGTATGACCCAGCTCTTGGGTTTAATAAAAGGTCCTTTGGTATTGGTATCTTTTTGGCAAAGAATACATTGCTTCCAATTTATCAATGTTTCATTTTGATCAGACCGGTAGCCAAGCTGTGGTACTTCATTCATGATGCATGAGAAGAACAAGAAAATGGGCTCCAACTGAATATAGCAAAAGGAGCGGAGGAATAATCACTAAAAAAAAGGGAAATTTTTTAAAACTTTCATCACAATATATTTGGCATACAGAGCAGGCATGCAGCATAATGATCAACTGGTGCCAGCTACATCTAGACTTGGTTTTATCTACTAGTTACAGTACTTAGATGGATGGACTACTAACTAGTCAAAACTCACCTTTGATTATAGCTGAACCGCTCCTTTAGTATACAAAACTAGCACAAGGACAACAGATAACAAGCCCTTGGTGGCAAGAGATAGCACTTAGGTAGCAGCTGCACATGGCAAAAGTGATGAGTCAGTAAAATACTGAGCATGTGCAGTTTTAGCTGAATATGGAATTCAAACATTTTCAAAATGTAGGTAAGTCCCAGATATAAAATCCTAGTTCAGCTTAGATATTGAATATCACATAGTTAAATTTTTGTTCAAAAAACCCTTCGCGTGACGTCTAAAATGGCCATCATTTTGAGATCCAAATAGCAAGTATTCAAAGCCTTGGAAAAAATGTAAACATTACTTTCCTGATTCAGTACATCATGAAGATTAGAAGAATCCATACATTTCACTTTCTCCAAGAATTTCCAACGAACCTCATTTTTTTTAACATACAGACCCTAACTATATCATTGGTTAAGGTTCCTTCTACTCTCTTTTTTCTGAACTATCTGAGCATATCTTCTACCCCACCTCTCCTATCTTCAGCTCTTCTTCTTGAGTCATGGAGCCCCCCTTTTACTTTTTCCATCTCTCCTGCTTCTGAATTTCTGTCCTGCTTTGAGAAACTTTTGTCTTCTATTTCGTTTACTCGTCGATTCCACCCGCTTTTGAGTTATAATTAATCGCTCGCCTTTTGCCTTCTCTTCCCTTCCATTTTAAACCTACACCGCCTTACCTCGCCGATTTCATCCGCTTTTCAGTTACGATTAATCGCCTTTTACCTTCTCTTCTGTATACTCCTCCTTTCTTTTTGAAACCTACGCCGCCTTCCATCGTCTATTGCACCTGCTTTTTATAAGTAACCACCTCGTTCTACTGAATAATGTGACGACACTCTACCTACCATAAAATGATAATGCTTTACCAAACCGTACACAGCTCGTGAATAACAATACAAAGCGGTAAACAATTCAATTTCTAAGGTGATAGGGTAATGGTCGTTAAATCAGAGGATTCTTTTTAGTGAAGTTTGGGACAGGGTCGAACGCGGAGTACAAGTACAAAATGACATACGTACGTCCAAACATATATATAAACTAGTGGTGTGCTTGAGCACAAATGGTGAGCGAGCCTGATAGTTAGGTAACAAAAAAGTAAGTATTGTTACTATGTTTTAGCTTAGTTCATGCAAAAACTATAATTGCAGTTATGACATTTTATTTCAGCATACAAATACAAAATCACTCTCTTACCTGATTAATGGTAACTTTTGTAGTATCAAACATCTGCCATTCTGATACTCTCAATTACCAGTAACTCTTGAACAAGCTCTCAGCTACGATAAAAAAAATAAACCAGTGTTATTATTTGTAATTTTAGCCAACAAATATGGAATTACTACTTACCTCAATTTCCTGAGTATTGATAACTTCTGTAGTATCAAATTGAAGTTACTTTGACTACCATGAATTCTTGACAACAAGCTCTCAGCTACAAATACAAAAGACAATCAATTTTAGCACACAAATACAAAATTACTTTCTTACCTCATTTTCTTGAGCAGTGGTAACTTTTGTAGTACCAAATTTGAGCCAATCTGACTATTTGAATTTACCAGTCACTGCTGACCAGCTCTTAGCTACAAAAAAGAAAGGCCAGAGTTAATTTTACATATTTAGCTAACAAATATGGAATTGCGTACTTACCTCAGCTTCCCTCGAGAAGTAGTAGCTTCCTTAGCATTCTGACTACCAATGGCTCTTGACAACCAACAATCAGCACTCCGTATCCCCCCATAAAACAGCAAAGTTTTGAAATTAAGTCTGGAAAAGGGTCTTCAATGCCATAGTAACCGGTCGAATCAACTTTTTGTTTCTTGAAAAGCAAGCGTTTTCGCAGGAATTTTCTCGTGTTTTTTTGGAGAAAAAAGTTGCCCGCGCTCTAGCCAACAAAACATCCCCGATTTTCAATTGTGTTACCCCTGTAAGTGTCTGGCTCGCCAAATTATATAGATGTGCACAGCTATATAATACTGCCTGGATACTTAATACATTTAATGTGTTAAAATGACAGACTGGTGATCAAGAACAAAAGCAGCATGAAAATGGAACAGTTAAGTTTATTTTAGTTCACTGTAGCCTTTACGGCTCCTGCTGCGGCTCTTTGGACAAAAAGTGGAAATGCATACTAAAATGGCAGCACATCGGCTCTTTGGACAAAAAGTGCAAATGTATACTAAAATGGCAGCACAAACAGGTAGTAATAAAGTTAAAGTGACTGGACAGAAAATAATAAGCCAAATCAACATTTGGTGTAAATCGAAGTGGAGAACAACATGAGTACTCTGTGGGTGATCCGTCTCCTTAGACATGCACACTATCACTTTATGTCCACTTCTATCAAATGAACGAGTAACTTTGCCATCTTCACTTAGGGCGACTCCATTATCAAAGGCAGGGTTCGAAATATTGAGGTAGAAATATCTTATGCTAAAGTTACCCGAAATATGAATGCGACTCTTTGCATGGACTCGAATACCAACATAGATGTAGCAGTTCTTATTCACAACAATGTTGGGGAAAACAGTGCGGTCTTCTTGCAGACTAAACTTGTGCAAGTACGAAAACGATTTTTCTCCGCCGTGAAATTTCTTGTAATTTTTTTCGTCACAGAAAACATAGGCTTCATACAATCTAGGATGCTCAGTATACTCAGATGCTTGCATTGTCAAATTAATGGAACATCCCCAAACATACTTAGGGTAGCTTGCATACAAATCTTCAATGAAACTTCTGTTTTCGTTTGCAGCTATGATTACATTAAAGACACCACTATGAAACTGGGTATCTTTCTTTGTTTCCGATGTATCAATACTTGCAATAGTCATGTCAATTCCACCATTACAGTCGTTGGGGCCTATACATTTTCTGCGATAATCAATAGCCGAGTATTTCCAACAGGTATGTATGCAGTTACAGTCAATGGCATCTCCTGCCATTGCCAGGACGGTGGCTGTTTTTGATGGCAAGGTCACGATTAGTGAATACGACAATGTAAATAGCGAAAAAATGAGTATCATAGCTGCAGCAGTTGTCATTGCAGCAATTCTTATCTTGGTTGTCTTTGCTTCAGTACCTAATTTAAAGCACAGAATACAGCATTCACTCTACATGTTCAATATCATTCAACAATATCACTTATCATCTGCACTACTATGGAATTTTTTTGCAGTTACAGGTGTTTCAACTCAATTTTTAAGAATGTTTTCTCAATAACCTAAGTCAATTTTACTTTTACAATGAGTAAAGGTTTGCTTCCAACTAATTTTAATGATTAATCATACAACTTCGTCTTACCTCTGACCATTACAAAGTTGTCAGTGAAATTAGTAGTAAATCCTTTTCCACAGTCAACATAGTGAGCATAGGCAGCTGCATTTCTCTGTACTGCATCATAATGCTCTTGAAAGAACTCCATGATAGTGTATGTCTTTTTTCCTTTCATCAGCTTCATGAATTGAATAGTTGCAATGGTCATGCCAGATTTACCGGCAACATGAGTCTGTATACCATAGGGAACTGTGAAATACACAAACAGATTGTCTTCTGGCTCATGGTTTATCTCAGTTCTCACGACAGCATCAACCCGGCAGCAGTCACATATTAGACCGCGAATTTTGTGCCGTAAATGTGGAACTTTTGATGCTGAGAGCATGCTTCTCAAATACCACACCGATAAGTATCCATCCTTTAAACTGATGTGATTGCTCAGCCCATGGCCAATGTAGTGACATATAAAACACTTGAAAGGATTCAAGTAGTCACCTTGGGCAATAGTTTGGAAGATTGCAACTACTTCTGCCTTTGTAGGGTCTACAAACTGGCACGTTTCGTGGTTCCGATGGTCATATGCTAAACTGACTTCTATTCTGGAGTTGTCAAAGTTTGGTATGGGCTCGCTAACTCCTTCACATCCCATGGAACTCGACACTACTACTGCTAGGATATCCTTTTGAGCAGATGATTTGCAAGCATCTTGTAGTTTTTGTTTTACTACACACACAAAAGAACAAACAAACAAACAAACAAACAAAACAAAAACATACAATTCTTACCTTGGATTTTAAGCAATAAAATCATCAATTTAATTTCATTTATTAAAGGTAAAGTTTGTGATACTCAGCTATCTAATTTTAGCATGCCAGCAAAGCTGAATTTATAGTGTTCATTATACACGTGTCATACATCAATTAAGTATAAATCCCAAAGAATTGGCTATAATTATGCCCTCTTTGGACCACACATTTGATCATTTAAGATCCTTTGGATAAAAATTGTTTTACTGTGAAATATAAATATAACAGGTTGCTCGAACTGAGGCCGTGACTGGCAAGTAGTAAGAATTGTAACCTTAGCCAATACCACTTAATATCACAATATGTTTGTCTCTCAAGTTGGTAAAGTGTCGTCAGTACCACCAACACTGTGTGTACATTCATAAATACATGTACGTGAGTTAAGAAAGAAAAAAGTGGCAACAATAGTCTAGTGGTGTTTTTAGAGCTGCTTCAGCACTATCCTGGGAATTCCCCGACAGTTTCAGAAAACAGCAGTGATAGGCAGGGGTTGGTTACAGTTGCCAATGTTTCCACCACACAGTTTCACAAAGGAGAGCTATTGAAGGTACTACATTATCACCAGAGTTAGTCTTAGAAGATGAAAATTTAGTACTAAATGTGTCGAACAGACGAGCAAACAAGTGTCAACAATAAGTCAGGATGCTTTTTTGAGGCAATGATGAGGAACAAAAGCCTCTAAATCTGAACTTAATACTATAGAATAGCTTCTATATTCATAATATCTGTTTATTTCAGCTCTTGTGTAGGGACCTGTGTTTACAATGCAGGCATTATCAGCTGAAATAACTTGTGTTGTGATTTACTGCAATTATCTCAAAAGTCAATCTTCTAAAAATCATACTCTTCTACTATTGAAAGTGAACTACCAACTTAATAAAAAATATTTTGGTTAAGATCACATTTTTTTAATGCTCATCAAAACTGCCATGATTTAATAAAAAAATTAGTATTATAAACTCAAAAAAATATTTAGAAAAATCAGATAGCTCACTTTGTAAACAAGATATTAAAGAATTTGTGTGTGAATTTAGAAGTCTTGATGTTGAAGTAGGAGGGGTTTAGTTTTACAGGGGTGGGTAAGGGTTTTCTTGACATTGCCACCTTATTTGGTGGGTGTGGCTTTCTGCCCATATTTTTAGCTCACGAAGAGTTTCAAATGGGCAACATTTTGAGCTTCACAGCGAAAAAAATTATGCATGCATAGTAAAGTTATGACAAAAAAATGTAAAACCACAATTTTATGGTGAAGGCTCCACTTGTTTCTACATTCCTGATTTAAAAGTTGGTTCAAGAACCAAGCACTGTGTAGCGGGATACTTTATAGGACTATAAAAAAGTACTTCACAAGGTGCTAATCCTCAGCATAGTCTGACCTCCAGAGAAAAAGAGCACCAGTGGGACAAATCTTCAGCACTACTGTACACTAAAATTAAAACTAGAGAATTGCTAGGAATTATGGCTATGTTGGTTAGTGGTGAGGTGAACTACATTCAAATTAATCATATTGTGATATCTACAATCTAAAAAAAAGCGCAAAAAAGAAAAGAAAAAAATGCCATTAAGAACAGATATGGAAAAGACATAAAAGAGGAGGGAGAGAGAGAGTGAAAAGACAGATAAATATGGATCATTACAGATGAATATCACACAATCAGAGTTCATACTCCAGACAGCTATAGTAAAAACAACAACAACCAGCTATACACAAGCCACAACAACTACTAACCCATCTAGGTAAGGTTCAAGTGTTTGAAATTTGATTGGCTATTTAGGAAAAAAAATTGAAAACTAAATCTGGCACAAATAATTAATGGATGCCTCCGCCGATATCTTATATTGACCGAGAAAATGAAAACAAACTACATAGTAGTGAACATTATTGGCTAAAATTTCACCTAATGAAAAATAACATTAAATTTCTATGAGTACATGAGATCTACAAATGTACAAAGATGAAACATGGTTGCCTCAGTATTCTTACTGAGAAAGCCCTTTTATTTTAATGTTTCTTGCCTTTTGTCTTCTTAAAACTTAATTTGAAGCAATTATAAAATGAGCAGTTGCATATTTAATTTTTAGGGTGTAAAAGTGCTACAAAATGAATAATAGTCATGTTTTGCCAGCCTCAAAGTTTTCCCACGTAATCATCAATTTTCACCTGATATATCATCTTGCACTTGGATTAAAAAATTTAAAGAACATTGCAATGTACCTATATTTTCTATTAACTACTCACCTTCACGAATAGAGTGGTCAATTTCCATTTGAGTAGGTATTCTATAGAAATCTATATAAAATATATTAAGTAAACAATATCACAACATATAATTACTACATACATAGGATGTGCGATAGCACATTATTATTATTCGGGTCAGCTGCAATGCTCAACTGAGACATTAGCCACTGACTACTCCATACAAGAACTCTCACAAAGTATCACTTGGGCAGTTATAAAAAAATTATGACAAGCTATTCCACTAAATACAAACTTCAGTGAGATTGAATATGTTCATGACTTAGAATCCATGCTATTTTTGTCCAATGCAGTAATAAACTATGACCTGTAGTGGTGTTAGGGAATATAATCCAATGTAGGCCAATGTTTGTATTACTAATGTTTGGAAAACAAATATATTATATGTACATGCATACATACATGTATGTACATTTACTATGTATTAACTAGTGGTGTGCTCGAGCACAAAAGGAAACTGAGCCTCCTGAGTTTGGCTACATAAAACTAAATACTGTTGTAAAATTAATTTTAACTTCTAACACTCCAGCTACTAAAAACAGTTGAGTTTTTAAATTACATATATAAGGTAAACGGGTTTCAGTGTCTAGTAACCACTCGCCGTAACTGGCAGGCCTGTAGCCAGGAGTTTGCACAGGGGGGGTTCGGATTTCGTAGAAATGCAAGAAAGTCACACCTATTTTTGTTTTTTCGTTTATTCTTTAAAAAGCAAAAAAGAAGGGAAAATATGTCAAAATTAATAATTTGTCTGACGCTCTATGTGTTCTGAACACTGCTGACTATCAGCAATAAGCGGTAAACTGCTAACGCTATATCGTTCTCGTGTAACCAGGCTTCTAACCACTACCGTGAGCTGTACACAAACAGTGAACCATTTATAGGCCTTTTGTACTATACGTTATCTAAATAAGTACATTACGGCACACCATAAAAATACTAGTTGTAGCGTAGCTTGCTTTATCAGTGCCATAACGAGAGCAATGTTTTTCTTTAGTTAAGGAGCTCAATGTTTATTTGAAAGCTTGGAATCAGACTAGGCTGTCCACATATAGAGTATGAAGTATATCCGGGGATATATATAGCTAAATAGCAGAATATTCCATTGCGATTTAGACAAGATCGACCAGAAGTCGACATACCATAAGTTAAATGTGAGGTGTGGCTAAATAATTTACTTCCAGTCACTCAAAAGGGGGTTCGACCGAACCCCCGAACCCCCCCTGGCTACGGGCATGACTGGTTGACTTAAAAAACAAAACAACAACAACAGACATTTTAAGGGTGCTGGCACATAGCAACGCTCGCGCGCGGCTTAATTGAGCAATAAACCACGAAACCACCGAGTTGTAGAGGTAGAGGGCGGACCTTAAATACCCGCGCATAGATAAGAGCTTCCTGGCAGACCGTGGTAAGTATAGTTAACTCGGCTAACGGAGGGCGGGGCTAGAAAATTGCACAGTAGCAAAAAAGTGCGAGACAATTGGAATCTATTTTGCTGTCCAAGTCCAGAAGGACGAAGAATTAGTCTTTCATTTTTAGTACTGCGGCATAACTTAACAAGGTAATTAAAGTTGTCGATTTAGTTTTTAAATATAGTGTACAGTCGTGACCCGACTGAAAAAAAATCACGTGAAAATGTGAATAAATATAAAACAAAATAGAAATGAGAAAAACAAAATCGACAACTTTGTAACAATTAGCTATAGCAAGCGGTGGACGAAATTCCAGCTTCCGTAGTCTTCCTCTGTTTCTAAATAGTGGCGTTTACTTTTGAGACTTTGAGGCTTCATAACTCTTGCAGTTCCGTTTGTGTGTTAGTCATTCTTGATCAGTTGGCTGTCAGTTGACTGGTCTCAGAGATCTCCCGGGCAGCATGGACCTGCAAGGTATAGAATCGGAGTAACCTTCCATAGCAACAGTTAATTGATTTGTGTGGGCGTACCGCGTAACTGGATGTGTGAGCACCCTTAACAGAATTACCAAAAGGTTTGAGCCTAACCCTATATTAGGAATAGCCATAAAGTGTGTAAGGGCAGCTAAAATATGTATTTGTTAAACATTTACTTTGTGCTATTCTTTAGCCATAATAATTCACTAGAACGTACAAATGTCTGCCTTGTATCAGTCATAACTTTATTTTCTTCAAGTATGTGTGGCAAAGAACTAAATGGGAAGACTCCTAACAGTGCTAAAAAAAAAATGGCCACTTTGCAAACCAACAATGCCTCTGAACTATGTTTTATTTTCCAGAAGGTTACTTTGTAATAGTAAACAAGGACCAAACTGGTTGGAGTTCCCTAGAAAATCTTCCAAAAGGCTCAGTATTAGCTTTTTAATCCCGGCAGAAATCATTTTGACAGCTATTGCTTAACTTAGTGAGAAGGAAACTATCTGATAAATTTGTCACACCAGAGGATAAAAAATGTGTAATTGGCTAGGTGTTCCCTAAGCTAGTATAGAGCCTGTGCAGAGCTAAAAATAGCATGCGGACATCGGTCAATTACCGTACAAAACTTGATTTGGACTGCACAATCAATGATATGCATGGTCATTGTGTTTGGCCAAAAGGTGTTGCATCAAAAAGAACCAGAAATAAAGTTTTCTCACTCGCTGGGGAAAAAATGCGATACGCGACGGGCCAAGAAGCAATAATTAAGTCGGTCGCGTGATCTTTCCGATTGTGCTGAATCAGCAACTTCAGTTCTTCAGCAATTGGGAGTCCGTAATGCATGCGCGGAGTCAATTGTTACCTTTCCCTCAAGTTTTCTGCGTGTTCTTCTGATCTAGCTTCTTGTTAGGCTTGTATGGTTGTGTCCAAGAATCTACGATCTCTTCGGTAAGTTTATTTTCTGTTGTCAGCAAAAAAAACATGCTATTAGCTGTAGCTTCTTTTGTAGCTAGTGCTTGTAATCAATGAAGCCCTACTCCAAAGATACTGAAGCTAGACCTGGACCTTCTAAGCAAAGGTGTGTTTCTCACTCAACGTTTAAAAAGTGGCAAATGAGCTGGACAAGAGTTTCAGGCTATGTCTTGGCTTGATTGTGAGGTGTCTGGGGCAAAAATAACAAAGCTTGCTTGCTGCTTGTAAAAAGTTTGAAAGTAAAATTGTTGGCAGGAGAAACTATAGCAATAATTATTGTAATAAAATGGGTTGACCACTCAAAATAAGTCAATGTCCAGGCAAACTTTGATTTGTTCGGACAAATAGACAATTTTTGAGTGTTATTTTTAGGTCTGCTGTGGGGCCAAGACCCCAACTTACCCGGCTCACTGGAGAAGAGAAGAGAGAGGGGCCCCGCCCATACAACTTTGGGCATCTGTGTGTATGTGTATGTGTAATAGAGTGTGTGTGCGTCTATTAGAGTTTAGCTAAGTTTACTAGGTCTAGAACGTTCTGGAAGCTTATGTTGTGCACGTGGCATGGCCAGTATAAAAGGCCGCGCTGCGTCATTCTGGTTTGTTTCTGTCTTTTCTCAATGTCTGTATCTCGTACCTGTTATTTATTAATTATTGAGATTAATATATCTTAATCACGATGATGGCCTCGAGAGTAGCTATGGTTTGCTATTGACTAGAGAGGGTAGTCTTAATAAGCAACCTGACAGTTCACTGGTGGCAGTGTATCAAACATTAAGTGACCGGAAGGAAAACACCTACAGTAAACCCCGCCCCACAGAACCTATCATCCCCAAACCATAGTTTTCTGGTCACTCACTCTGTCTGTCTGTCTGTCTTTTTTCTATCCATTGTATGTCTGTCTGTTTGTCTGTCTGTATGTACGTATGTACGTATGTCTGTTTGTATATCTGTTTGCATGTCTGTCAGTCTGTCCATCCATCTACCTGTCTGTCTGTCTATCTGTCAGTTTGTCTGTCTGTCTGTCTGTCTGTCTGTCTATCTGTCTGTCTGTCCGTCCATTCATCTACCTGTCTGTCTGTCTGTCTATCTGTCTGTTTGTCTGTCCGTCTGTCTGTCTGTCTGTCTGTCTGTCTGTCTGTCTGTCTGTCTGTCATTCTATATCATACATTGATTGAGACATCAATAAAATGAAAAGACAATATGAATCAAACACGTACCTATTAAACTTCTTATTCAACTAATATGACTCACCTACGGGTTGCTGACGACCATAGTCCAGTGACCCAGCATGAGATGGCAGACTTATGACCTCTTCCACAATACCTGTAAGCAATGACAACTATCATAAATCAGTTGGTAACTATTAAACAGGTATTAATTTATTCAATATGTCTCTTAGCAACTATTATGTAATAATAATAGTGATGTCACCCTAAAAAAAAAGTGACATCATCAACAAAAATCGCCTATGGACAAAGCATAACTACCACAACGCACATAACAATAGAATAAGATATACTATTAACCAAAATGGTTATCATTGAAGTAAGCGAAGCGAGCTAAGAGGCTAGGCTAAACAAATAGCTATAGCTACAATAGCTATTGTGGTTTTTTATATAAATAGCCACTACTCTTCCCTGCTTTACAGTACAGTAGAAGCTTTTTTAAGCTTTTCTTGAGCCCAGTCTTTTTCATTTCTTTTGTATTCTCATCAGTTTTTCTTCTGATGTTTTTGGCAGCTCTGTGCACCCGTTTCCTAGTATTTTTAATCTGCACATCTATTTCTTTCAACTAATCATCTGTATTACATTCAACAATTATCCCGCCATGAAATGTTGCTAAATTCGTAACATGCACAGGGGCGCTTTAGTAGATAAGGGTACACATATCGTATATAATATTTACATACCAAACTCATTTGTACATAGCTTCTCTGAATTATGGTATAAAATGATATGCCATGGTCCTTTCAGCTATAGAAAAATCTATTTTTTTTACTGGTATGGCGGTTGCTTTGCAAATGGTCACTCCGTTCTCATCTAAAGTCGACTAAAACAGAGAATTATTCATTGGAGTATTAATTAAGCCTTGTCTTAGGAATTTGGACATATATTTGATTGATCTAATTAGGCATAAATAAATTCAGGATCTTACTTGATTGTGATATGTTAGGAGTACGTCCAGAAATACTATGTTTAGGTGTCCTTTTAAAGTTTTGACTCCTATATTGTTCAGCATACGATTTATCATCATCATCACCAGGCTGAGCCCTTCTGTCGAAGTTAACTGAAACAGAGACAAGGAAAAAGCCACGGAGTTCAGTTACGAAGACGTGCTTAACATATTTGATGTAGTAATTAGGAATCACTGCTGCTATATGAAGTTTTGCCTAAATTGAGCAGTGAGCATGTTGCCTCTAATACATGCAAGCTAGATATAGGACATAGGCTCTGATGCTTATCATACATTCCTCATTTGACTACATCAATGAATATAAATACATGTAAATACTTGAACATAAGGGGTCAACTAGAGAAAACCAAAGTATTACATTTCCGTTAATAAAATTGGTCCTATATATACATGCATATATTATATACATGTGTATATACATACACACAATATTACAAATTATATATAAATACATAAATATATTGGGTTTCCCTGGCGACTTCCCTAGGCGCATATAAAATTCATCATTATAATGTAATTGGTAACATATGTAGCTAGCTAGTATTAATAGTTGTTATGAGCTATCTAACAAGCTATAAAGTGAATTCGCTAGCTACATCGAGAGTCTAAAGTGTCCTATGAACAACGGTTTTATGTTGACAACAAGGCTAACACGACAGCTTACCGACACGGTCATCAGAAGGTAGGGCAGCCATCCCGCTAAGCCGATCGAAAATAAAAGTCTACTGAATAGAACTAACTGTGCGATTGCAACCGCCTTACTTAAACCGTAACTTCAAATAATGAGGTCATACTTAACTATTTATAGATTCAAGCGAAAATCTACAATTAGAAATTGGCGATCTTTACCTTAATGAATTGTGCACGTGTTGTAAATCAGCCATTGCTAGTGTAAAGCAGTCAAATTTTAGACACTTGGGACTAAATGCTAGCTAGCTAGGGCTTGACATCATTGAATCGTGGAGATTAGTTTGCAAACAGTCTCAAAGGTGCCTAGCCAGTTATGCAAGTTTTTAATTGTTTAATGATTGACATTAGTGATAAAACAACAAAAAAGCTATATAACTGTAATGAAAGAAGAAAAATATACAAACTATGTTAAAATCTTCAAACAATCACGATTAGCTAGCCTGGCAACTAAACTATCAATGAACTTTAAAAAACATGAATACAAAATAGTGCACAAAGTTATGTAAAGACATGTATATATAAAAACAATACAAGTGACCAATTGCATGAGTTCAGCTGTGCTTGGCAGTGGCATCCACAACAAATACTCTGTAATGTTAAGACGAAATAATAATGAATATGTAATATTGTTGGTTTTGTCATACAGCTATCTATCCTTAATTCACATTGTAAATTTAATTATTCCCAACATAGTGTTGCTAAGTAGCTACATTGCTGTACATGTTAATCTACCAGTGACCTAACTTCTTATATATAATATATAAATATATATATACAATATATAATATATATTATAGCTAACATTTATTTGCTAATAGTTGTAGTTTCTACTACAATCCTACTTACTGGTAGGTAGGAACAGCTTTTTTCAAGTACGCTGTAACTCCTGTCTTGAATATGTGCATGAATTGATCGTAGTAGTCCAATCTGAAGGTAATCTTGATGGATCCCTTGACATATGGTTCACTGCTGGAATTTTCAGGATGAAGGATGTGCCAGATAATGAGTTTCCAAGGAGTGTTACAATAGATGTTTGTACCATTGTTTTTAAAAACTAATGGAAATTTACTATCCTGTAATAGGAAATTATGTATGAATATAATGATATATAGTACTTTACATGAGTCAGAGTGTGATATGGAGAAATATTTCACCAGCAGGCTAATTTATTTTCATGAGCCAGAGGGAGTGAAAATAAAGCCCAAGAGTGAAATATTTAGCCATGTCACTCTGCCAGAGTGTAATAAGTGGTTTATTCCATGCTAGATATCTTCACTGAAGTAGTTTGTGGTTGTGTAAAGTTGGCCATAAACTCTCTAGGGGCTCCCCACACCCCCAGCTGATATTTTAGCAGCTGGTCTAACCTGGTTGGGTAGGGTCCACTAGAGTAAGGACCTGAAAACAGGTAAGCCAGGTTGGTTGCTAAATGAGCTTGCTCAATACAGCCATGAGATACACTATGTGATAACCACCTGAGTTACCTGAAGATAACATTGTGAAGATATCTACCTTGGAATAAAAAAATATATAATTCATTTAATTGAGGAGAATATTACAAGTCTGTTGACTTAGTATTTACACAAGTGCCCCAGGTACGAGCTTAATAACTGCCAATCAGACAAGTGATATTCTGTGGTATCCAATGAATAATACATTTATTATGTACTGCTTATGTGTTAATACCATAGTAACTGTTTCTTGTGCAGTAAACACTTGTATAACCTGGGGGAAGGTAATCACAACTTGATAACTATGAGCACAGGTGATATGGGAAAATTTTGCCTTAAGCCACATCCTGTTTACTTTAATGTATTTCCTATGTGGCAACAGGTATTAGGCCCTGTTCAGTACATAATAAAAAATACATATTAAATACATACATAACATACATTGTATATAGAGAAAAGTACTTTACATCCAAAGTGACCACCTTTTACATTACATTTTTTTAATACTTTCACTCTTTTTTAGCAAAAGTAATAAATTGGATTGAGTTTGTATAGCAATCTATAGCTACTCTATCACAATGACATTATTCATTTACCCCAGTGTCCTTCATTGTGTTTGCTAGACCATCTAGCTTTTCATAAGTATCTGGGTTTGACAGAGAAGGAGGCAAGTAAATGAGTAGGTCAGCCTCCGCGGTTCTTCTTACAGGTGGCCCTTGGTAGCAGCATGGACTCAGGGAATGTTGTGTCACTACTCCTGCATCTACACTATCTTGTACAACATCTCCATGGCTGGATATAGACAGTGACTGTGAAGGTTGTTGAAGACTTTCAACTGCATTGATAAAGAGTAATCAAGTGAAGCAGTTATTCTCAATAATTCATTATTTTTGTTGAAAAGAAAAAATAATTTTATTATCATAGTCATTGTACTAATTTAAACTAAAGCAACATGTGTTTTTATTTCAAAGATAATTTTGAATTTTTTTTATTCATAAGCTCGTAGCTTGGACGTATGAGAATAAAATGGACAAAAAAAACAAACAGTAATACTGACGAAAGCAATAGCTACTCCATGTCAAACAAAGTTTGCATAGTCTCTTACCTCTCCATGCTTGATACTTGTCCATTATCATTTCAGCTAAACTGAGCTCATTGACTGCAGCTAGTGCATTACATATTTCTTTAATGTAATTTTTGCTACTGCAACTATCCATCCAAACTAAGAGCATGCTGGCAAATATTGTAGACTGGTTGTCCGAGTACTTGGCTTCAAGCATGCTTATTTCAGACATATCTACTTCCAGTTCCACTGCGATGGTCACATACTTCTCCTTGACAGGGTCGAGATCTCCTAGCAGGCACTGATAGAGTCCTAAAACATGAATGGATCAATTAACCTGTAAAACACTATATTTGCTTATTCTACCAACATGTTCTTGATTTAGTATTGAATGTTCATTTAAGTACACTGGATCTTTGACTAAACATGACATTAATAAGTCACATTACTCTGTTCTAAGCATCTTGGGGACAGAGACTGCCAACAATTCAGTAAAGCCATCACATATAAAATACTTTTATTTGAAATTAAAATCATTGCTAATTCACAAAATAGATTATTGTTTAGTGAAGTGAAATTGAAGAGGAACTCATCACTAGGTGGTTAATATAGGTCTGTCAAACCCTATATTTGAACAAGTTTAGATTATTAGAAGAACAAACACTATGCAACATTATTGTGCAGCCTTATAAATAAGCCAAGTGAGAAGTTCTAAAATTAGAAATTTTGGTAGCTATAAGAGAATGGATTCAGTGTAGTAAACATGTAACTATGAACTCATAGATATTCAGTAACTATTCTGGGATATTTAGAACCTTATCCATTTCATCTTACTCATTTGACTCTGGTATTCCTTCTCCAAAGACTCTGCCACTTCTGCTTCTCCTATCTCAGTCAGAGCTCTGCTGAGAATGCTGATATACTCCTTCTTGCTGAAAGGATATATACAACACACTTTGTCTGCTTCCAACACCTCTGCATAATCTTCTTCATAAATCTGCAACCATTTGTTGATCATCTCTATGAATATTCTCTCTGTGTCACCATTGTACATCTCAGTAAATGTTTGAATGTCATCCTCAGAGACTTTCAGCTGCTCTCCTAGACTTCTGTATTTTTCTTGGACTGGTCTAAGCAAGTCTAAAAGTGACTTCAGCAATCCTATAATGGCATTGAATTATGATGAACAAGCTATAAGATTGCATAATTATTAGTTTCCTCTGGTTTTCGGAAAACATAACACAAACAAAACAAATAACCAGTAAATCATATTATGTTTAATTTAACCCAATTTTTTCATTGTCTTTATTGTAATTCCCAAATACATTGGCCTGCAAATAGGTCAGCACACACACTGCCACACCTTACCTGGTCTAACTGGTCCAGGATTGGTTTCAACATCTCCAGAAATCATCAATAGCAACTCCGCTACAGTCATCTTTCAGTGCAAGTACTAGCTAGCTGGAACCATCAAAACGTTCCATCACCTGGCAATCAAAATACAACTTAAATGAGATAAGTCAAGTCTTTTATGTGTAGCTACTCAAATCACATTCTACCATAGTGAATGACACTAGCAACCCTATTACCCTGTGATACATTAAGTAGCTAAATAGCCTCACTATTATCAAGCAGTAGTGTCCAACATTTACAGTGCCTGCCCCTTCAATTGCAACTTACAAGTACATTATTATTCCACTGTCATTAGAGTGAGACAACTAACTCTACAGCTACTGGCTATGTGAAGTATACAGTTGTGTTGAACAAAATCTGCAGAGCTGGCAACTTGTGGTTGTGTGTGTGACCACAAGCCATTATCCAGATGGTCACCATTCCTTAACTAAATTCATGACTGCTAAATGCTTCATCCCATATATGTAGACTATTTACTAGACTTGACTTGTTATGACACAACTTGAACAAGTTGTTTATCCTGCTAAAAGGCATTACCATAGCAATAGTACCGAACATATTAATATATACAAATACATACACAAACAATCAATGAATGAGTGAAAAATAAATAAATAAATAAATAAACAAAAAAGTAAGTTAAGCTTCATCATAGAAATTCACAAGCTATCTAATTATGTATAGCCTCAATATTATGTGCTGGTTTAAATATTGACAAGGGCTTATAAGACTGTCTGGAGGACATTGTTAAACCTGTAATGAAATTAAATTTAGTTCATGCACTATAATATACTTCTATTCTGGCATAAGCACCAGTTATGATGATATTGCTTCTAATTGCAAAGAAATATCTTAAGTACAACCTTTTGTATGTTATTGAATGTATTACTTTTAATATAGTGCTAAGATACAACACAGAAGTCAACAATTCCCTCCTAGTCCGCACCACATAGCTTCTGTATTCATGTAGAGCATGCAATGAGATAGTAAGCCATCTAAAATTAGTATCAAGTACAATTTTTATGATCAGTGAACGGCTGACACTAAATATCTAATTAACTTTAAAAACATTTAAAGATATAATAGTTATAACAGTACATTGTATGAAGACTATGACTCACAGAGAGAACAGTTTACCTCAAATAATGATAACAAAATGGCGTGCAATGAACGGTGTGCTTTAAGTGATGAATAAAAAATGTACATTGACAAAATAAACATAAAAAAATGAATATTTACAAAGTCTCCTTTGTTTTGTGAGTAGATGATACCTCACTTCACTTTCACACTATAAAAAAATGTCACCATTGTAATAATTACCAATTCATATTGTGAAGTGTGTATACAACTCACATGTATTTCTTATTCAGAGCTTCGTTAACAAAAGTCTGCACTCCAGTTATGATGATGTTGATTATGCCCTCAGCTATGGTTTTCGTAATTCTAAATTGAATGTCGACTGTACCTTTCACCATTTCAGGAATAGAAGTGTATGGGGTGAAATCGATAGTCCATTGTATTTTACTCCATTTAGTGTTGGCCCATCCTCCATTCACTTCAAGCGGAAATAGATGGTCCTACATTATACCAAAAATATTTTAAAAAATTAGCTATAGTGAGTAATTTTGTTCTATATAATTATGTAATAAAAGTAAACATAACGAGAATTGAGACTAAAATTACCACTGATTCTAAATCATAGAATATAAAACACTTATTGGACGGAATAATCCAGCTGCACGTGGATATACTAAGGAACTTCATGACTTCACTACAGTTCACAAGTTTCCTCTAAAAAAGTCAACACATGAAATTCTGGCATTCAATAGTGTAAGTAAATGAAGCAGAGAAGGTGTGAACCCTCAGTGCTACTATTACACTAGTTAGCTTTTACAAAGGACTAATAGAATAATTTATTTTTTTTGGCTATGTATATTATGTCGATATGCAGCTCGTGTAAGTCAATATGTATCAATATTTAGCCCATGCAATGAAACGGTTGGATGTAAATATTGGCTTCATAATAGAAACTAAAGATGCAAGGTAAATACTCTCATCACCAGTAATTTCAACAAGAAACTGTAATTCCAGCATTCATTGAATATAAAGCAAAAGTACCACGGACTGCAACAAATAATTTGCTCACATAATGTTCCATAAAGTTTTTGATATACGGCCAAAAAATAGCTAAATAAATTAAAACAAAAAAACTGGGCATATTGAAATGACTGCAATTGTCCAGTACAGGATTTTGATGCCTCTTTCAATATTCAGGAGGCTGTCATCTCTGAGATCTGCTGTTGCGTGACAGTTTGACAGATAGTACCCCATGTAACCCTCTCACGCAGAATATTGTAATCTCATCAGCATTATAAAGCTTGTTACTCACCCCATTCTGTTTCATAGTATCTCCCAGAGAGGCCAGTTTCTGAGTGTCCACATCATGTGGAACTTGAAGGCTCAAAGAAGCTGTAGGAACACGAGGACCTGATGGTGCTTGTATTAGCTGAAGACCTTGTGGGATTCCATCAGCTTCATCGGTGTCCTTGTCCTCACTCTTGCCATCTGTAGTAACTGCAGCCTCCTTCATTAATGGCTCATGTACCGGAGCTTCCAAGGGTGACTGTGTTGATCCAGAAGAACCCATCAACTCATTTTTCTCACTCACTTCTTCTCTGCGAGTGGACTGTTCAGGTCTCTCTTTTGCATCAGTCTCTTCATAAGCATAAAAATGTCGGATTATACAATGGATAAAAATAGAATTTAAAAATGGAATGTTAACATTTACACCAGCGGCTATCGAACAGTTCAAATAAAATTCTCTCTTCTTTTCTCTCCTTCCTTCTCCCTCTCTTACAACTAAAATATTTGTTTTACATTATTTTATTTTATAACTAAAACAATTTTATATAATACATTTTCATCAGTAGTTTAGCTAACTATATTAATTGCTTTCCTCTTACCCAATTTTTTCAAATGTTTGTTGGAAATAACTTCAGCTAAGTCGTATTCTTGCACTGCTCCTAGAGCTGCAGATATGTCTTGAATGTAACTGTCTCTGGAGTAGTTGTCCATCCAGCACTGGAGGATATTGGCTAATATTGCGGCCTTGTCATTCTGGTACTTCGCTTCAAATAGGTTGACAACAGGTAGCTCCACCTCTAGCTCCACCCCTATGACAGCATACTTGTCCACCACTGAAAGAAGGTCTTGCTGTAGACATCTTAGTAATTCTAACAATGCAAATATACAATTACAAATTCCTTTCGGACTATTGTATAAGGAAAGTGCAGCAGTTGCAATTATGACACTCATTTAGAGAAACCACAGTGCTGTGTATCTAAACTGAATTTATTACTGATAGTGATGGCTACTACAATTACTGCCTCAATCATATGAAATTTTCCTGCACTTTTATTTATAATAACAATTGTTTCCTACATTTTGTACTTTGCTTGAATTCAACTAACCAGTCTAAAGTAGAATATGTACTTACATGTAACTCCTGCTAGACAAAATAAAATACAACATCCGACTTAAAACTCATCCATAATCGACGTATTGTAACTTGGAGGAGTATGACAGATCAATTATACTATTGGAAAACATATAGTGATTATGTGTGAGTCCCTTCCCATGTCTCTGAGACTATGTTCAGCACAAATTGTTCATAGGATAACAGTTCTAAAATGTTCAAAAGAAAGTTAAAAGTGGTATATAGCTTTGAGCTTTGCCATAGCCTAACCCACTTAATGTGCCATATTCATCCAAAATATTGATAGACCATGTTTTAATGCTCCTTTGATAACGATTATAATTAATGTGTTTTATACCCCTCCCACTCATCCACATAAAAAATCCCAAATTGGTTGATATAGTAAGTTACTTATAAACAGTTTTATCTATTCTTCTTATAGTATGACATAATGAGAACATTATCAATAGTTTTTTAAATTCATGCATGAGGTAAGATTGTCAGCACGTTTAAGGATATCTATGTTAACCATTTGAGATTACTACACGAGTACTCCAATAGAATTTCCAGTTATTTGAAACAATGCCTTACTACAGCTTTAAATTACCCTAGAAAAAAAAACCGAGAGTAGAGCTAATTCACACACACACACACACACACACACACACACACACACACACACACACAAACATCAATTAAATTTGAATGACCATGAATATATTGCAGTGTATTGATATCTCAATATTATGTAGGCTTATTAGTGAGCTATCTGATGATGTATCAATTTTTTTGGTAAGTGGTACCAAAACAAAGATAGGACTTAAAAAAATGCAAAACCACAAACTGTACTAATAATTAAGTGCTGTACACATCTTAGTGAGTTTTACCAGATTCCTTAAGACTTTTCTGCAGTTATAGAGAACATAATACAGAAACCTAATCAGTTGAGTTAGCTCTCGTAGCAATCATTCAAGGTTGACTCAATATTTATAATATAAATATACAATCAGACTACGAATTGGATTTTAAAGTTGTCAAAATGCCTTACAGGTTTGAAAGCAAACCTTTCCTATTGCTATCGTTTAGTAAAATTTACCTACCTACTTTCCCACCTACCGCCCTACCTGCATACCTATTAAACATAATACTAGTGGTGCGCTCAAATAGCGCAAATGCATGGCGAGCGAGTAAATATATGAGTATAGATTAAGATGATTTGTGAAGGAAATCGCTAAATAATAGCAATGATTAGGCATGAAGAGTTAACAACAACAGAATTACCTGGATAAACTTCGAAAGCAGTGGCAAAGAAGCGCAGCTTGACAAAGACTTCACAATTGTTTCAAGGAGAGAGTAGCTATAAACTTTTTAAGAGAGTAGCTATAAACTTTTTGGTTGAACCAAAGTTTGCAGCAGGATTCTCCGCGCTCGTTAATTGAAAAATACTGGAACTGTGAACGCTTTACCTAACTTACGTAATTAGAAGCGCGGGCGAAATTTTTGACGTACGCATACATACCTATATATATATATCTGAAATCTCAATTGAACACGACTGAGAGTCAGCTTCGCTCGCTTCGCTCGCTCGCTGAATAATACCCGCAGCCAAGGGAATTCAAGGAGTTCAGACGAACCCACCATTTGAGTGACCAAAAACCTGCAATAAATTCTCTGCTATTTAGCTGTTTCCCACAATGCACACCATCTTCTGTATGAGTCTCACGCTACTACATAAACATAGAGCTCCGGCCTTGGTTACAAAGCGGCACTCTCCCCACAAGTAAGCTAGCTATGCTACATCTATTCTTTAGTATCGTATTGCATCTATTGAAATAACGAATAGTTTATTAGTGAGTCACTCTTTGTAAATAGCTCATCTTTAGTTGTTTGAAGAAAGAAGTGTATAAGTAGGAGTTTAGTGCTCACTGGTTAATCAACATTGTTCAATGAAACGGTAATAACATTGAAATAAAAAACCAAAGATGGGACTCGATGGCTGGATAAGAGAGGAGGAACAGATTACTTATCTAAATAGAGAGGCTGTGCAGTTTTTTTATAACTATTATAGAAAATAAACTAAGAAAAAAAGTGGGCGTGGTTTTCTCCTGTATTTTCGAAATACAAACACCAAATACAAACTTCTGTCCACAGGTCTGACAGACATATTATATTGTAACTTCTTACTCTGTTGATGTTCAAACTTCTTTTTTAGTACTTCAGCGAGATCTTCTTCTCCAATGTCCATCAGAGCCTTGCATAGAATGCAGACATAATCTTTCTTGTGATAGACTGGAGTAAGACATATTCTATCCACCTCTTTCTTCTCATTCAGGAAGAGTTCTGCATAATCCTCTTCTTCATGACTCCACAGCCATCTGTTGATGACCTCTATGAAGATGCGCTCATAATCCTCTTTGAACATATTTTCATATGCCTTAATTTCCTCTAGTGGGACGTGGAGGCTTGTTCCTAAAGATTCATACTTCTTGTGCACTGACTTGAGATCTTTGAAGAGAGATTTTAACATTCCTGCATAAACAACCATTCAAATTGACAATCAAACATTTCATGTGTCTCTCTGAATCAGTTTTATTGTACCTGAACGTGCGGGTCCTGGATTCATTTCTACATCTCCACAGATAAGCAGCAATTGTTGGACAAGATCAATATCATTGCAGAAGAAAATTGCCATTCTGTGAGGCAAAAATGGAAGAACTGATAATGAATACAATAATAATAGACTAGTTCTATTGAACCAATGATGCTACAAATATTATCAAAATTATTCTTAGTGTGAAGTATTACATCCAAGCTATATTCCAATAAAACATTCAAATCTTTGACAACAGCCCTTTTAATTTGTCTTTGTAGAAAGCAACAAAAGTAATAGAGAAAATTATGTGGAAAAACGCTAGCGCTGCAGCTAGGAGTAGTCATTCATTAGTTAAACATGTCCAAACCCACTCACTATTGTGTGCTTGTCATTTAAATGTGATAGTGGTAAATTTGGATGTTCATCCCATGTAGCCAATGCGTGTAATCCCCTACACATTACATGAGCATACTTGTCAAGAGACTTTGCCTTAAGCTAGCTAACTCACTAGCTCGCTGCTATCTATTTATCTAGCGAGCTTAACCATACACACACATTAGCTGGGGTAGATAGCTAGCTACCCTGAACAGGGGTACTAACACTTTCTTTGAGAAACTGACCTCGCACTACCTGATTGTTTATGAACGATGACGTCTACTTTGTCCCGGAGGAATCCAAGCACAGACAGACAACTGATAAATTTGCACAATCAGCAGAAAGGATTTGCCTTGTAAATATTATTATTCATTAATATTATGGTCTGCGGCTAAATAGATTCACAGGAGGATAACGTCTCATTCGACACCGCGCCCATCTGGCTAATAAATAATGAATGAATAATAATAATAATACTCTAATAATAGTAGTAGTAGTAGTAATAGTAGTAGTAGTAGTAGTAGTAGTAATAATAATAATAATAATAATAATAATAATAATAATAATAAAAAAAAAATAAAAAATAAAAATAATAATAATAATAATAATAAAATAATAAAAATAAATATCATAATAAAAAAAAAAAAATAAAAAAAAAAAAAATAATAATAATAATAATGAATTCAGTCATTCTCGGCTGAAATAATTATAAGAAGTTGAAACGTTGGGTTAAGTTATAATTAACAATATTGCCTGTTAAAAAAAGAAAATTTCCTATAATAATAATAATACAATGTAATAATAATAATAATAATAATAATAATAATAATAATAATAATAATAATAATAGTAATAATAGCCAATCAATAAATTAATTAATAATAGCCAACCAATAAATAAATATAGGTTTACTCTATAGGCAACTTGACTTAATCGCTTCGCCCGGAAGTGATTTGGAGAGTACTCTTGCGGTGAGACGGGTGGAGCTAGCTATGAATCAACCGGAATTAGTCACCGGTGGGTGGAGCAGAAACAGCCTATTATATAAAAGTGTCGTTTCAAAACGTTGTGGCTTTTCGTGACCAGTGAGGTTAAAGAACTCCTACCGCCCGCGTTGACTATCTTCTCGTGCTCTATTTGACTGCCACCCCCTGACTAAAAGGTTGTGTCATCAGACTTCCAGATTTCTTGCCCGTAAACTATCTCTGATATACTGCAACTCTCTGATTTCTGGCATTTTGTGACTTACAAGTGAGGTAAGTGATTCCGGTAAACAACAAGCAACCATGATTGAAATGACATTGAGCATTAATTAAAAAGTATTCTGTTACCTAAAAAGTAAGTAAACTGTGGCAGTCTTATCCTACCATTTGTTTGATCATGAAGTAGCTATTGATAACTTGCACCATAGCACAGCCTTAAGTACTGAGAATTGTTTTTTGTTGCTGTTGTTGTTGTTTTTGCCTCACAGACACACTATACTCATAACTCTGGATATGATATTATTATAAACTTAAAATTCCCAATATAGCACATGTGGGTAAAGGTCTGGCTACACAAGATTTACGAGCACACTAATGATTTAAAAAGATTACATATGCAGGTATCATGTTTAGTTCTAACTGTGACGGTTTCTACCATCACACTTCCCCGAGCATAGCTAACCCTGGTCAACAAGTGTAGAGTTAAATTTTAATTGGAGATAAGAGATTGAACAATCGAAAAATGAAAAAAAAACCTCTGTTGGACTGAGCTACAGGCAGAAATCAATATAATGTTATAATTAAGACTACTGTAAACAACTATTTAACACCAAATGTGTAAATAACGATTCAACTGTTCATTAAACATGAATGGTTGTTGTTGGCCACTGTTGTTTATCCTCACTGACGTCCTGGATTCAAGGATTTCCTGTCAGGACTACCATCTCCATCTCACCTGGGGGGCAGTCCCTGACACTTATACATACTAATAAAAATGCATACAATATTGAATTTATGATTTAAAGCATTCGGATTTTTAACGAAACATTTATTATCAAGTTCTGACTCTTCATATGAACTAGATTGAAACTTTCTCACTTAAAAAAAAATCTTACGTTGTTGCCAGGGAATTGAACCCAGGACCCCTGACTTTAGCCACCAGTTGCTCTAGCCCGGACAACCCACGACTTCCAAAACCATCACAATTTTACCTTTATACTGTTGAGTATAAAGGTAAGGGTGGCATTATCGATCGACACATTGAAAAGGTGTTCTGATGGCACATAATTGGTCGTCTGTTGGGTATGAGACTACATGCAAGTTGTACTACTCAACAGTACAAAGGTAAAAATGTGAAAGTCTTGGAAGTTGTGGGTTGTTGTAGCTCAGTGGCTAGAGCACTGGTGGCTAAAGCCAGGGGTTCTGGGTTCAATTCCCTGAGATTTTTTCACATTTTGGCTTTGATTTTCTCTAGAGACTTTTAAGTGAGAAGGTTCTTAATCTAGTTTTTGTGAAGGGTCGAACTTTTCTCAATTAAACGGGTCTAAGGAAAAGTGAAGGTAAAATGTGAAAAATTACAGTTGTTGCCGGGGGAATCTCAGTTGTTGCAGGGGAATTGAACCCAGAACCCCTGGCTTTAGCAACCAGTGCTCTAGCCACTGAGCTACAACAACCCACAACTTCCAAGACTTTCACATTTTTACCTTTATACTGTTGAGTAGTACAACTTGCATGTAGTCTCATACCCAACAGAGGACTGTAGCCACCAGTGCTCTAGCCACTGAGCTACGGCAACCCATGACTTTCAAGACCTTTACATTTACCTTTATACTGTTGAGTAGTATCTGTTTGCTGCTAGAGCACTGGTGGCTAAAGCCAGGGGTCATAGGTTCAATTCCTCCACAACTGAGATTTTTTTATTTTCCTTTGCTTTTCTTTAGACCTCTTTAATTGAGAAAGGTTCAATCTACTTATAATACTGTCTTACTTACTTTGCTCAATACCAATACAGGTTTATGTGCAAATTACGGTATGTTGTAGAAATTTTAATCAATAGTGTTCAGAGTCAGAGTGGCTAGCTAATAGTGAAGATTTCTCTGCTAAATTGTATGAGTATACACACATTAAAGTTTGCCAAGGCTATAATTACATAGAATTTTGTTCCTTTATGTTTTTAGTTTTAGGAAATGGCTAGTAAGACACCTAAACCAGGTCTTAAAGCATTGGACACTCATCAAGACCAAGTCATAATTGCCATAAAGAACAACTTGGGTGAAGTGGCAAAGCAACTGAGGGATAAGAGCATATTACTTCGTGAAGACTACGAGGATGCCACGAGCTCAGAGGCATTAATGCCAAAGAGCAGAAGAGTGCAATTGGTGTTTGAGAAACTGACAGGCATGGTAAATCAAAATGACAACCATTTTGTGACATTTGTGAAGATTCTTCACACGACTAATTCTAAAGAGACTGTTGAAATGCTGATCCAAACTTACGTTAAACAAGGAGGGAATATTAAAGATGTTAAACATATACTTTCAGGTAAGACACCTAAACTTTTAAAATAATAAAATTAATAATATGTTGCATATATTGACGGCAACTAACTAAATATGTCACTACCAATACTCTGTATGCTAAAGTGATTTAGGCTATGATACTTTAAAATGTAAAGTAGCTAAAAGCTTATATCAAGAGCACATTATTTAATCCAAAAATTACTTTTAGAAGCCTGTAGCTAACAGTTTTACTTGTAGCGTGCATACTTTTTTTTTCTCTCTTGCTGTACATTAACTTGCAATTGAACCATGATGTGGCATCTATCTTAGTTAATCTAGCAGAAATTGTTGGTTTCTCTAGTTACTTTGGCTATTTTGTGTTCGCAAACTAAATAATATCAAATGTAAAAATATCGCTTTTGTTGTTTGGCAACCAAACCAAAAACCCTGACTAGCTATATCCACTAAGCTTGAAATTCCTGAGATGTGGTGGCTCAAAGGCTAGAACACTGCAAACCTGGTATTCTGGGCTCGATTTCCCAGCGACAACTGAGAAGTTTTCATATTTTTACTTTGGCTTTTCCATTGGCCCCATTGATCGATTCTATAGTAACCTGATTATATAAATAATGCTTGAATTGTTATACATTTTTAGATGAACCATGTCCTGCTGAAATTAAAGCATCAGGAGTTGAACTATCTGATCGAGACTTATTTGATGTCACTGATTACGTTTTTGAAGCTAGGGATAAGTGGAAAGAAATAGGATCAGGTTTGGGCATACCTGTGGACAAGCTACAAGCAATTAAGACAGATAATAGAGAAGTTGCTGATTGCTTGAGAGAGATGCTGACTTATTGGTTACGGCAACCTGACTTAAATAGAAACTACAGATCTTTGGCAAAATCTCTGAGTGGAAAACAAGTTGGTCGTTCAGATTTGGCCAAAGACTTACCAGCATGATTACATTATTATCATGCTTGTTGTTATTATAATACAAACTCTGTATGTTATATCAGTTAGTTCTTGTAAATTGATAGTGTTTGTAGATCATCTGAGGTTATTTTTTTGTTTTCGTTTTTTATTTAGACATAGAGCTAATTGATGTTGTTGTTATTGTTGTAGTTTTCCTATTTCAGTATCCATGCTGCCACATTATTGTGCTTCCTGGAGTCATTCATTGAAATTCTTCAGACCGATAGCTGTTAGCTACTTGATGTCATGACAAGTTTGTTTTCATAGCCATGATTAGCTAAATCTGCCTCTGCAATAGGTAGCTATTGGTAAGAGAATCAAACTAAAAAATGAAATAGTGTTTAGTTCACTTGATTTATATAGCAAGTGAATCTTGGGAGGAAAGGGTCTTGAGACACCAGCTTAATTTCTATGACACCAATCATTTTTACTTGTGTAATGTTTAGCCTTTAATATTCACTGAAATTATATGGAAAAGGGTAAACTTTGATTTGACATCCAGTGGTGCTAAGGCAAACTGAAGAAGTATAGCCATGGATTTAGAAACTAATCTAATGCAAGCAATTTGACAAAGAAGGAGTCAACTATGTGTTTCTCTGGCTCAAACATAGCAATCAATCCAAACCTTGTTAGCTATTTATCCAATGCAAAGCTAACCTAATAAATCAACCAAATTAAATTAAAAAAGTAGGATAAATTGATAAGACTTACTTTATTACTCTATCACTTATTACGGTAGTGTATTTAAATTCTTCATTGATTTAATCATTATGTAAAGACTTACATATTAGCTACAATTCATAAATAATTTGACTAATCAAAACAACTATTAGGATATTTTCTATATTTTTGTTTTAGATGTTTTTATTTACTCCAATAAATGTAATTTATTTAGTACACAAAATAACATATTCAGGTTGCAACATAATTCTGAGTAATAAAGTCACCAGTAGCTATTAGTAAACTAGCATTGGATTGAATATGTTTAGATAACGTGTCAATAAATATAACTTGGAACTGATACAAAGTAAAATTGTACAAAAAAAATTCTTATTACAAAGACAGAATGATTATTTTTAATTGCTCTCTCTCTCCCTCCATCATGATATCATATCCACACTACATAAAAGCAAAACATTATGTGTAAAATACAAATGTAACTCATAAATCATTAAATATACCTACCAGTACTGGTTGTCCAATTCCTCATTGAGGAAGAACTTCACTCCCTTTTAAGTGATAGTAGATCTTGTTGTGGCTTGGACTCTGAACAAGAAGTCAAGTTTGGCTGTCACAAAAGAGCTCGTCTTTTTTTCATGACCAATACTCCACTCCAAATCTTGGTTAAGTCCAACAGATAATACACTGGGTGGTATGTCTTGACTTAAAAATGACTGACTTTCACCTTTATCCAAATTTCATTACCCTATAAAGTGGTAACATAGGTTGTTGTTAGCCAGCGACTGCTGACTGCTGGTTGTGATAGACGTGGTACTTTCGGCAAGTCGATGGCAGGTGAGGTCTTGGGTATCTGGAGAGGTTGGCCAAGTTGGAACTATTACTGCTAGTGCCAGTTGTGTCCAAAGTAGAATCGCTGCCACCAGAATCTTTGTGAAAATAGCTACCCAAATCCCTTCTCAGATTTGAATAAAAATTTCTAATGAAAGGGAATGGGGACTATGACATAGAACAGAAAAGCACAAAGACTGATAACTGTACAGCTGGAATACAAATATATCAAGGCAAGGTGGAGCCCTTAGCCACACTGCCCTTTTACACACACACACACAGGAACATACTACTCTGAATACACTAAATACACTGATTTCACTAAATAATCCTGGTGGGTGCATGTTCCCACAGATATCATTCTGCTTAAGGTGAAGTGATGGTTGCTATACAAATGGGATATCAGTTCTGCTTGAATGCTCATGCATAGGTTAGGAAAATACTTAGCTATTATCTAAATGTGAAATTTTCTCAAATGTTTGCTGATCAGTTGGATAACTTGGTAGACCGCACACTTGATGATGGGTAGAGAGCTAATTGTAGCTATCTCTTTAAATGAGTCAAGTATTGACTGAACGGAATATTAATTAAATCAATAAGGCTACTACAACACAAGATGGCAATAGATACAACCATAGATGGTGAGGAAGTACCAAAAGTCTCACATGGAAGAGAGAGAGTTGGGCAAATACTAGTGTAAAGTGGGCACGTGTAGGAAGTGAAAAAGGGGTGGGGTGGGTAACATGATAAGATGATGAATAGTGTCAATCACAGGTCCTTTCAGTCTGCTAGTTTGTAGGCTGAACCAGGAAAGGTAGAGGGGGAGGGGTGCCTCCAGCCATTTTTTGGCACAATCTCAAAATGTGATTAATACTACATTAATTATCATTGAAGTGCAGCATAACATTTTCATAATAATTGGCTGGTGTGCAATTCAATTTTATATATTAAACTAGGTTTGTTTGTTGTTGTTTTTTTGCTTCTAAACTAGAGAATTAGCTAAAAAGGGAACTGCCAGTAGCTACCGTCAAGTATTACCTACTATCAGTTTTTAGCAAGCAAACCACAGTTCTTATGATGCCTCTAAACAATGTAGCTATGTCACCACAAAGATAATTTACTGCTGCAGCAAATAGCTAGCACAAGAACATTAGCTAGTTCTGTCTCCCCTTATCGTGGGCTGAAACGGTATCGGTAAGATATGTCCCAGCAAGCCTAAAGCTTAAGTTAGCAGCAAATTAGTTGAAAGATTTGGGCTACTACTGGTATAGCTATCAGGACGGGTACCTGACTAAGTCTCAAACAAAAAGGACTCGTACCAGTTCAGAGGAGGCTCCACACACTTGTGGTTGGGGGGGCAAAATATTAGAGATTGGCACACTCCTATGAAATCTGATTTTTTAAGCTATAATACATCATACAAAAAGACTGATTAAAATGTTCCAAAGTGTCTTTTCTTTTCTTCATGTAGTGATACAAAGTCACAAGTTTTTGAATTGGGGAGGGGGGGGCAATGCCCCCCACAATTAATATTGGGGGGGGGCAATTGCCCCCCTGCCCCCCCCCCCCCAGTGGAGCCTCCCCTGCAGTTGGAACATCCTTTCCGACATTTCACTCACGACACACGAACATAAAAGCGGTAAAAGCGGTAAAGATCGCTGATACTAGGACTGTGAGCCTCGCCCCTTATTTTGTTAAACAAAAGCTCCATTTTACATACCCGACGGGTACCCGCAGCCAGCCAGGGGGGTTTCGGGGGGTTCGATCGAACCCCCCTTTTGAGTGACCGGAAGTAAATTATTTAGCCACACCTCACATGTATGGCAAAAATAAGCAAGCTTTGCTACAACTATTATCTTTTTATGGTGTGCCGTAATGTACTTATTTAGATAACTTATAGTACGAAAGGCCTATTAATGGTTCACTGTTTGAGTACAACTCACGGTAGTGGTTAGAAGCCTGGTTACACGAGAACGATATAGCGTTAGCAGTTTACCGTTTATTGCTGATAGTCAGCAGTGTTCAATGAATTTATAGAACACATAGAACGTCAGACAAATTATTAGTTTTCCCCCTTTTTAAACGAAGAAAACAAAAGTAGGTGTGACTTTCTTGCGTTTCTTTGAAATCCGAACCCCTCTGTGCAAACTCCTGGCTACAGGGCCTGTTTTAGTGCTCAATGATGGAATGCTCGCAATCATTTGTAAGTTATAATCATTATGTAATCCACTGGAATAAGCTGAACTATATAACGAATACAACCTGAGACAAAATAATGTACACTTGAGACCCTTTATATTTTAGTGCCCCCAGCTTTAGGGCTGAGCTTCTATATGTAGAGTCCCTCCATTTGTAGGTGGCAGAAACCTTCGCTCTGTGTTCAGAATTCGCCAGACGATGCACTTCACCATTGATGTCATTGTTAGAAATAGTTGCTATGTTCTAAATTAGTTCAGCACCATGCAGTTATTGTGAACTATCATATTTATGATCCCCGGCCAGGCCCTAAGTGTAGTGCTCTCGCTGTGCTGAGGACACTACAACTTAAAGCCTTCGGGACCCTAAAAACTGTAATTTCTTTAAGGTGTAGTGCCTAATTGAATTGTATTAATATAGGTGCTTGGTGCAGTATTGATCCTATGTGTCAGCACATACACTTGTAAGTTCTAAGTAATTTAGGCGATAATATGGTATATTAAACATTGTTGTACATTTTTATTTGAAACTGTGTAGCTCCCAGAGTCCTCAATAATAATTAAAATTTCAACAAAAATATTAAGATGTTGTTACTAAAGTTATTTTTTAATGATAGCAAACTATGAGAAATAACTAATAATGCTCACACAGTGAATGAACAGACTCTTTTGAAAATAGGACGAAAAATTATTGTTTTGACAGGATGTGCAAAAACAGCCCACTTTCGCACAATTGACAAATAAAATGAAACATGACTGGTTCATTTTTGCCAAATAATATTTTAGCTTGTTTTCATAACTTCTTTTAGTTTTCCTCAAATTCTAGTTGTTATCACAGACTGCACACTAAATAGTCTGGACAGCATGTCACTGAACACAAATTGAAGAGTTTATTGTAATCATTATTGACTATGGAAAAGAAAAGTCATGTGAAGAAATCATGCTCATATATTATTGGTCAAAACGTTGCCCTATTCACCGGCACAAGTGCCTATAGGTGCTCAAGGATGATGCAATGTGGGGGAAAATATTTCCCCCCTAAATGATAAACGCTAAAGCTTAGCTGCAGCATCCAGAGCATGGCTAATGTGTTGTTCTATTACATGTATTTTTAGAATAGAAATAGCTGCCACGTAACTAAGATATTTGGGCTAAAAATATACTAGACCTTACTTCGAAAAATGGCGAGAATTTTGTCTGTAACTGAAGCTCTGGATCTTGTGTGCGATGACTTTTTCGATGGTCGAGGAATAAAAGCTCGTATTCCAGGTAAGACAAACAGCTATTTACACTGTGTATTTGAGAAAAAAAAGTAAGAAATAGTTTTCCTGGGAACACGGTGGTAAGTTTTATTGTGCCTAATAACTTTCCCGGGAATATGGCACTAATTTATTCACAGCTGTAAACTTTCTTTTACTAACTCCCAGAAATGAGTAATGATTTGAGTGAGCTACCTCTTTGCTCTTTGAATTACTTTGGATTTCTTCCATTTATTTAAAGGATGATGTCTTTACTTCTGCAACGTTTGAATATTATTGAGATGATAGTAATACTGATTATGTTGAAGGCAAGGAAGTTTGACAAAGTAGTGGATGAATGAATAGAAATGAGGAGTATGAGTAAGAAAATTTCTAGGTGAGGAGTGAGTGTGTGCAGACGACTGGAATTATTAGCGAAATTTTTTAATTCTTGATGTTCTTTTGCCCACCTATCAGTCACGCCTCCCTGGTATCATCAGTGAGCAACAGCATTGCTGGCTGAGGTAACTGTCTTTTATAACAGTAAAACATATCTAATCATGAGCACCCAATTGCTAATATTTCACTTGAACGTATACAAATCACATCGTTACAATATAGTTTTGGTCACAATAACCACTTTGTGGTCTGTTGCTAGGCAACCAAATTTGACCATAAATGTTGAACGATACTGTACTTTCACGTGATATGGTTGCTAGGTACTCTTTTAAACTCTGGATTTTGTATATAGCTTTTAAACATCATTCATTATAGAAAAAAGAAAATCATTGAATTTTACCGGTGAGAGGGTTAAACTTCATAGCGAAAAACTTAACACAAACAAAGCTTGTGAATTATTTAATTTGGGAGAAATATGTGGGGAAAGAGAAAAAGGATCAAATTGGGTGTGAAGAAATGGTATATAAACAGCTGGCTGTTAACAACTGTAATAATTTTGTGTTAACGTGTATATTCTTTGTTAATCTCCCAGGCATACCACAACACTTTTTTGTAGCCTAGCTAAAAAAAAAAAATATGTGAAGAGTGCATGGATACATTTTGACGTAACACTCAGATATAGTCCGAAAAAGTACTGATATACTTGCTAAATTCGTTAATCGTAAAGAAGAAATTATCTCTTCCTTGATCACACTCAACGTAAAACGGCTAACTTTATTCAAACGCATCACTTACATACGCTAAAACAGTATCTTTATTCAAACGCATCACTTACATACGCTAAAACAGTATCTTTATTCAAACGCATCACTTACATATGCTAAAACAGTATACTGTCTCTAATCCCTCTAATAATCAGCAATAATTGTTAATTACTGGTTCTCCCAAAGATCATAGACAAAACCTGCATTAGAAAACACCATATAGCTCTGCTGCAAAGGTGGCAGACAATATTCTAATAAATCTCTCTGCAAGGAAAAAGCAGGAGCTTGTGCGCATCATCATAATTACCAAACCCCTCATTCCGGTAAATGCTCACTTGTAAACAAACGCTTAGAAAAATTGTGCCAAAAATTTTACGGCATTATTATTTACAACAATATCTCAGAATGGTGTTGGTTTCAATCAGTATAATAGCAAAACTGAAATAAATGGGAGACAGGAGTCGCAATTTTAAGTTCAGATGGTACCTGATGCCTGGAGTCCATTCTTTACTAACAGCTGATGCTTTGTGCATATTAATGAGTCTTCAGTCAGTAGTAGTGAAGATCATCTTACAGTTTAAAGTTAACCTAAAATTCTATTTTCTCTTTAGTGACTTTCTTTGATTCTATTCATAAAATTCCAGCACCAATAGTGCACCATTTAGCACCTGGTCATTGCATCATTGTCAGCTGTTTTCTTCATATCGTATTTGCTCATATCTCCTTTGCTATTTAATGGTATATTTACTTTTGATGTAAGCAGTACCACATCAACGTATGACAAAAATACCAAAACCACAAACTGTGAAGTAAGCATTAAGATACCAAATTGCCCACATGCTGATCAAGATGTCTGCTATCATCATCACTTCCAATAGATCCTGTAGTACAGCTTTTTCTCATGTCAATGCAGTTGGTGATGATAAAGATGAAGTCAATCCTCCTCAGAATATAAGACACTGCTGTGATATCCGTAAACAGGAAGGACTGACACAGAACATGCCTCCAGAAAGCTTAGCCATACTAACTGTTTTCAAACCGCTTGTTTGAATGCTATGTTATGACTTTATGTCTTATATTATATCTCGTCTTTTAGTTAAAAAATTTCATTACTTTATCTTTTTTAATCTTTATAAAATCAAGGAGAGCAAGATACTCTCTTACTACAACTGTCAGGCAACACTAACATTAAGACACTAAGTTGAATAACAAAGAGCTCGCTGTCAAAAGTATTTACTAACTCTATATTCTCAATTTACCAGACTACTTCTTTAGCCTAGAATCAAAGAGTGCCAAAGACTGAACATTTTTATGGTGCTTGGCAGTAATAGCAACAAAACTAAACTTCCAATCCATGTATTTGCTTCCACGCCCATTCATGACACTGAAAGTACAACAATATTCATTTCTCAGAAAAAATATAATAAACGTTTACTTGTTAAGTTTGTCAGAATATAAAGCATCATAGTTAGCTATAGTAACATAAAAATTTGATGGAGTGCAAACAGTGGGCCATTGTGCGTGCATGTTGTAGCCCTGTGTATTCTCAGTTAGCATTTGCGAATCACAAGTCTCTGATCCCACAGCTGAATTGATTAGCGTATATATTGCCACCCACCACACCAGGGTAACATTTTTACTAAACTTACACAAGTAGGAGGAGGCATGGGCAGAAAAGGGGTTGCACATCATTATAAGCAAAATAATATTAATAATAAATTAATAAGCAATCAATGAGTAAAACAAATTAATATCGAGTAATCTTGATTATTTTATATTTGAGAGTTCTTTGATCACTTTCCTCACTTGCCACTGATTACTTATAAATTCCTATCTTCATACGAATGCAGCTGGATTTCTTAATTTAGTAAATTATGATCGAAATTAGATTTATTTATTAAATGTTTTTCCAAGGACTCAAAAAAACAACAACACCAATGTTGCTTATTTTAAGTTTATAAGGAAATAGCTAAAAGTTTGTCTAGTGTAGGTAATGTTTGCACAATGTCAGCAATGTTATGGTAAAAATTAACTTGTACAACACTATTTAATAGTGCCCTTTCTTTCAATTCAATCATTATATAAAAATAAGAGTAAAATAACAAATAAACTTAAGAATAGAAGTATAACTTGTTTCTCCATGTTTATATATCTAAATCTTTGAATTTTTTCAGCTATGAATTTTAGCGAACAGCAAGTAATCAACATACAGTCAAAAATATTAATTACCCCTCTTTTCTGTGTAGAATTTTTTTATACATGATTATTTTGTAATGTTTATCTCGTTTTTTTTTTCAAGGTTCACAGAAAGTGATTACATTAACAAGTTTTCCATCAGCACATGATCGCCTGCTATTTCCAGGGAATATAACATTTACTTGCACTGCAGTGGAAGTGCCGTCTTTCATAACAATAGGATGGTTTTTTAATGATCACCCAAACAAACACTTCGAATTTGTGTTGATGGAGTATAACAGCTACCCATTGGTTATAGCAAATGAGACATTTGAAGTGATAGTAGAGTCGGCCATGTTATCTCACACGACTGGCACTATGAACGCTGTTATTAATTTAACCGTAGATTCTTCAGTGTTAGTAGGGATGAATCTGAACAAACTGAGCTGTGGCTTAGGGTTAAATTTTATTGCGAAATCGTTATCGGTTATCAATTTCGAAATTCCATCGATTAGTAAGTATTGTGTTTTACAAACACCATTTGCTCATACTTTATATTTCTATTGTCACATTTGTGTTGTTCATTTTATATTTTTTCAAGTATGAGGACAAAGATGGCAGTTTTAAAAACCGTGTGTTTAGTATAATTCCCCTGAATGATTTTTATTACATAGGCACACATGCATATGCAGCTGCTGCATGTACAATTGCTAGATATTGAATACGAGTAAGAGTGTGCATGTAGAGAGAGCTGAACCAATATTCTAACAAAATGGGCGTGTCAATTATTTTTCTACTCTTTACCTGATCTCGTGGTCGTTAGGTCGTGGTGAACTTGGGCAGTCGAAATCGAGAGGTTGAAATGACTTCTGCTGGGATTTAAATATCTAATATCGAGCCTTTTGGAAGATTTTTTGAAATTTCACAACAGCCTGGTCCTTCGTTTACTATTCCAAAGCAATCTTTTGAAAAAATACCAAATAGTTCTGAGGTCTTTCCACATATACTTGAAAATGTTTGAAGAAAATAACACTGTAACTGGCACAAAAAGCAGGCCTTCTTAAGTTCTAATTATAGTAGATTCAGTTTTTAAGCTTATTTTTGTCATGTGTTGTTGTCTTTATATGTTCAAGTAGCTATATTAGCTATACATTATAATATATAAAAATCATTTGCTTGTAATAATATAATATGGCTTGTACTGAATTGTTAGGTGTGATTACAGTGTGATTTGAACTTACTAGGCAGAATATATAGACTTAAACTCCGTTCATTGATAGTAGAACCACTGTATTTTTATTCTATTTACTTGAATAAAGTAATGGGTATGGGTAAGTGGCTGTGGTTATAATGGCTGCACCAATACAATCTGGCTTCCTACTCCTCTGTATTAGTAGCACGGGTAGGTTATCTTGATTATTGTGCTGTTTGTCATAGCTTATGCCTTACACTACAGTATTTTTCCTACATAAAAAACAGTCATCAAGTCATGAAGATAATAATTGAACTCTTACGCTGGTATATTCCAGTACAAAAGTGTGTGGACTAAAATTGACTGTCTGTCCTTGTTTTATTACACAGGTTTAAACAAGAAATTATGGTAGTGGTTACTGACTTTGGAACCCCTTACTATACATAATTTTAAAAAAATCAGCTGTGTTAGTAACTCGGTGATTTTGTCAGTAACTACTGGTCATTTAGATAGTCAGAGTTTTGAAACTACCACTACTAAGGAAAATTGAGGTAATATATAATTCCGTATTTTTTTAGCGGTCAACGACTACATACTAAATACTATAGCATAAATGGACAGGATGATACTTTCCTATATGAAGTATAAATAGGAGCTACAATGTTTACTTCACAATTCAAATAAATGCTGTAGCCTTCTTTGTTATGTTTGCATACAGATATTTTAATTACTTAGAGCAACTTTTATCAGATTCAGTGTTTTAATTATATTTGTGCACAATGGCTTGTTCACCATTTGTGCTGAAGTACAGCGAGCGAGTGAAGTGAGTGAGACACTATACAGTGGTAACAAGCAGACATACATACAAATATGCATATATACATGCATGCATACTACACACATGCATACATACATACATACATACAAACTAGTGATGTGCTGGAGCACAAATGGTGTGTGAGCCTAAAACTACACTATTACAATTTCTTTCTCAGCCTTCTTTTACTCATTAGATGTATTCTTTCTCTTTCACAGGCTTTTTTAAATAATACAGAATAATTAATATTTGGTCGCCACTGGGAATCGAACCCAGGACCACTTGTATTACACTATTGTTATTATGATTGATTTTAAGTTCTAACACTCAAGCTACTAAAGAGTTTTTAAATCACATATTTGGTAAAGGGGTTTCAATTCTATAGTTACCACTCCCCGCAACAGTTTGAATTGAAAATAAAGCCACAAAAAACAAGTCGCATTATTAAACGTTTTCTTTGTGATATTATTTAGCTATGTAAGTAGTAGTTGTAGCGCACTATACTTACATACAACTGAACGTACCTGCACAAGACTTACCTTCGTGGTTAGTCTAGTAGACAATGAATTTTCAAGTAAATATTTTTGCGTAGGGCTTATAACTATGACAAATGACATACATACATACACACATACATACATACATTCATACACACATACACACATGCATTCATACATGTATACCACAAAGCTTCCTTATTTGGAGTGACATTGACATCTTCAGAAAAAGCACAGCTCCTGTTTTGGCACTAGAACATCTTATTCACATTGATCACAAACCCTAAGCAAATCAATAAATCCTGTGCTATAACCATGTTCTTGTTCATTTCCTCTTGTGACTTTGCTACAGTGCACATATTGTCCAAATATAAGACCATTCTTACACTTGGCCCACATTAGTTATGCTACTTGCTTCATTCAATTTGTGAAAGTGTATGAGGCACTGCACAGACATGGCGGCACCCTGAATTCCTAGTCTTGGAAATCTGATGAATTCTGAATGAATGGAATTAATTAGGTAGGCATCTCTTTTATCCAGTTTTACTGCAAGGTGCTATTGAACTCAGTGACTCATGTTTAATGAAAACATGAAAGAGACAGTTACAATGTGGAACTCCTATTCTAGGACCTGGTTATTGGCCAACATGACTACAATGTGACAAAAAGGGGTATTACCCACAAAATCTAGTATCTATGTGGAACTAATAGCTTCTTTTTTTTTTCTCAAAAATTATTCCGAAATTACAAAAAAAGTAGCACAATAAAAAATTCTTAAATTATTGTTCTGAGTAAGATCATGCCTCAATCTTATAGTTAACTGTCAGTAATCTCCAGATTGATAACTAAAAAACATGGGGATAAGATATTTAATGGCGGAGCTATCTAAATATCAAGTCATGTGCAGTTTGTTATGTCATCTTACTAGTTTAAGCAGTTAATGCAGTAAATGTGCCTATATAGCATCTGACAGTAACCAACAGGCTATAAATCAGCAAATCTATTTTAACAAGCGCACGTCTGATTTATACTTGTACAACGATACTCATAAACAAATGCACAGCAAGATTGCATACATATTGTTGAAGTATACATAATATATAAGCTACAAAGAAAATTATTTCAGAAATTTGGTAACCATCTAACAATGAAAAGTCTATGTTAACAAAATTTATTGAATTTTTATTAAGATTTTAGATATAGTAAACTTTAAAAATAACATTATAGTTTATAATTATAGTTAAAAATATTTTGTCTTATATACTAAAATGATTTTAGTTTTAGTTACATTTTAACTAAAACAGCACTACAACAAAACTTTTGCAAGAATGCAATTTAGAAAGCTTGGCATAAAAAAAACACGAAGTAAACCTACCAAAATCTTGCAAGTAAGCATAAGAAGTGTCAAATAACAATCTGAACAGCTCCAATTTTTCATATCAGCAAACTGCCTCTTTTGTGCAGCATTATGAAGGGGCTCTGGGCACCTAAGCAGATATCATCCAGCATTCAATACTTGCAGGGATGAAGAAGCATTCAGGTAGAAAGATTAAGAGAAGCCATTTTAGAAGCTTGTGAGGTATACCTTTCTAATTGAAAGTGACCAATGTATGAGAGCAGTATTTCACTGAGTATATAATAGTATGGCATCTGTATTTGTTTACATATTAATTATATTTTATCAAAAGGACACCTTTGACAATGAAAGCATGGTACCCTTGTATAGCAATTATTGCTTATATTATTGTATATCATATCAACTTTAAGAAGAACTTGATATTTTGATCTAATGTTAGTAATTATGTTTTAATTCCAGATATTTCTACATTTGATTCACCATCAGATATTTCTACATTTGATTCACGGCTTGAAGTGTTCATAGTATTAGTTCCAATGATGATAATGGTGGTGATACTGATATTATTGTTAGTGGTGATTAAATTTAGGTAAGTTGATTTACATACACAATACTGTATTCAGTTAAATTATAAACAAAGTTGCATTTGTAATTACAGCTAGGAAGTACCTAAAAATAAATTTTATTACACAATGTATCTGTGACAGTGAGCAGGCAATTAGACATTACTAGATGTTGGTTGTGGCAATCAACATAGACTGTGTGGATTGTTCTTATCCTTTCTGCAAGACAGATAGGCTTTAAAGACATTGTACCTGATTGAGGTAGCTATGAATGGATGTGGATGATAAAAAGAGTCATTGGCAGTAACTGAGTATTTATTTTTTAATATCAAGTCAATAACTTCTTTGTTACTCTTTACTTTGTGTTATTATATCACCATGGAGAGTTCCACCTCAATTGAACCCTGAAGAGGACTTCGGCAAGAAGTCGAAACGTTGGGTTATGTTATAATTAAAAATATTGGCTGTTAAAAAGAGAAAAATTTCCTATTATGATAATTATTTCAGCTGAGAATGACTGAATCATTGAAACAATTATGTATTTTCTGAAAAAAAATCCAACTTTTGTGTGCTTGCCAATCCATGTGTAAAATGCAGATTTAGATAATAAGCGATCAAAATTTAAGCATTTAGGGGAAACATTTTCACCCAATATGACAGCCTGGTAATCACATTTTTTATCACTCAAATTTTAAGTCACATTTTCCCTAGAATTTCAAGTTAATTAGAAATACTAATTACATAATTAAAGTACTGTTGCCACCCACCTGGCAAACATCAAAACTATTCTGGTAAGTTAGCAATTATGTCTTCTGCCTGTATATTGGTCGTATTATTGTTTGTGTTCTTGAGTAAAGTAGTAACACTGTTCACTGTAATAAGCTGAATTTATTTGTGAATGCAGCCAAAAAGAGAGTGAAAAGGGGTAATTAGCAGTAGCTTTCCCTGAAATCTGATGTAGGTCTCTTTTTAACGTTATACATTGGGTGTCAAACACGAAGTGGAAAATTTGAAGACTTTTTCACATGAAAATCAAACTTTCCCAATAGCTCTCTCTATTGATGGCAGTCTTTACTGTGGGGTCATCGGGATTCTGACTCCGTGATCTCCGTCCTCAGAGCTCTAGGTAGCATCCCCGCTGCCACCAGAGATAATGCACAGGTTGTTGAAGGACATTCCACAGCAAGCTGGTATTCTCCTAGTTACGCAGGCGACCCAAATCAAGCCCCCAACCAACATTCACCAGACTCTACTGGAATCAATGTCTTTGTTCAAAGCCTCACTGTACAAAATCTGAGGTGGGTGAGACAGGCCACAGTATATAAAACCCTATGTCTCACCCGCAGTCTCAAATCTGATTGGTCAACAAAACTGACTTACAAAAACCAAATAAGGACACACACACCAATTAATACTTAATACACACAAACACACAAAACTGTCAAATTAGTTCAAAGGCATGTGCCTGGGTCTTGCTCCCTCTCACCTTCATCTGGCTGAGTGGGTGTTCCCACATTCACCTAGACACCAAAAGTAATCTTTGATGTGCAGAAAATATCTTGATGAGATTTTAACTGATACTCCACTGGCAAGCTGCATCATAATTGATGGAGCACCCATCGTTCAAATTGTCAAGCCTACAGCTTCAAATTTTTTTGGCTGAATATGCTTCTCAGATAATCATACCATACATTTTCTCTCAACTATACAATACTTTACATCTGGACCTTGTCTGGGACAGATACTTTTAGGACTCTCTGAAGAACACGGCCAGAGCAAAGCGTAACGAAGGAATACACAGGTGTGTTGTGGTAGAGGGAGCTATTCCAAATAATTAGTGAGACTTTCTACGTGTTGACAAAAATAAAATGGAACTATTCAGTTCTTTTAGTTCTAAGACACTGCATGATGCGGTTATTCCAGAGGGAAAACAAATTGTGCCTATGGTGAGTCAAATTTTGAGCATGCTTGAGTTGTGTAGCCTCGAGTTAGTCTCACCTTGCAATCATATGGAAACTGATAGCTGCATTATGCTGCATGCAAATCATACAAAACTCATTAGGCATTATCTCAAGATAATGATCAGAACAGTAGACACGGATGTCGCTGTTTGGCTGTGTCTCTTGCAGCAACATTGGGTCCAGAGTATGACCTCTGGCTATCAATTAGTACTGGTGAGCATTTCCGATACTTGTCTGTCATAGAATTGCTGCTGAGCTTGGAATTGAAAGATCCCAGGCACTTCCAAGGTTTAATGCCCTTACAGGCTGTGACACTCTGTCCAGCTTTATTGGACATGGAAAGAAGATGGCATGGAATATTTGGAATGCACTGCCACAGCTTATTGATGCAATGTTAGCACTGTCACATGCACCTAGTGAGATACCGGACTATCTATGATAATAGCAATACTGTAAGAATTCTGTGTCAGTTAATGATTGAACTACTCATGCATGGTAAAATTAAGTCTGGAAAAGGGTCTTCAATGCCATAGTAACCGGTCGAATCAACTTTTTGTTTCTTGAAAAGCAAGCATTTTCGCAGGAATTTTCTCACACTTTGGAGCTTAAGTATAAAGTAAGGCTTGCTTAATCCTGTAGTTTCAGAATAAACTGGGGTCAAGCCTTAAAAGCCGTGTTTTTTGGAGAAAAACGTTCCCTGCGCGCGCGTTGAAGGGGCATAAGTACCATCCCACATACATATATACATAAAACATATACCCGATTTTGCATTATCCACCCCTAATACTGTCTCGCTCGCTACGCTCGCTCGCCAATAAACATCCTTCATCCCCGATTTTTTCATTTTTACCCCTGTAAGTGTCTCGCTCGCTACGCTCGCTCGCCAATAAATCGTGTAGCATTGGCTGGGCGAGCGAGCAAAGTTCTGGAATGCGCGCGCGTTTAAACGACGACGACGTACGACACGTTTAAAGGACGACGTATTCAGGATTTCCATAGACTACATCTTAGAGTTGCTCGCTCGCTTCGCGAGCTCGCCAATAAGCCTAACGAAGGGAATGGTTAGGTGATATATAGTGGGAATGGCTAAAGCTACGGTGCTAAAACTTGGAGAGCTTAATATCTGCTTTCCGAGGAGTGTGTAAGTGCAAAAAAAAAATTTTCGTCGGGGCCGCGTTGTGCCCGATTTTCCTGTAGACGGTCACATTTATATATTAGACTATTCCTGAGGATTACGGTACTAATCAACTTGATACAGCTATTTTGTGCTATTGTTTTCTCACTTTGACAGTATTTTGTAGCCACACCAAGCATGCATGGAGTAGCTGCAATTACAGGGAACGTGCATTGCTCGCTTCGCTATTTTGTGCTATTAGAGCGCATCACTAGTAATATTATAACATTAAAAAATTATATAAAATCACACTAGAAGATTTATCTCTTCAAATTTGAGATATTATCTGTGTGATTCACTCCTCTTACTATCATTTTATTTACTCAATACTACGATAGGTTTAGAAAATGTGTTGATTGACTATACCTAAAATTTTAGTAGTACTCTAGTACAATAATTATTATTTAAAATGATGACATCGTAATGACATCATCATAACAAATATCATCACCCACGCCTACCAGAGGAAGAGTTGGCAATGGCCCAATTTCCAGAATTCTTTGTCTATGTGTATACCAAATTTGATTCTTTTATCACAAAATGCACAATAGTTTTGCTGTGCTGTCTTACTGTTTCTGGTACAGTAGATAAAACAATTAACACAGACAGAACTGAGAACAAAAGATTTCAAGAGATTACCCTCTTTCCTTTAAGTGTAGTGTATTTAGAATTTTCAGAGGGACACCAATTTCACTGTCAGTCAATTAAGACTCCTTACAAACATTCATACAGCATGATTTATCACAAACTGTATAGATTAACAAGACGGCAACAGAAAAAATCAAATTTGTCAAACATTAGTTGTTTTATTTGTTAACTTTGATGTCACATGACTTAGGGAAGAGATCACAATATCAGGTTTAAGTCTTTTATTGGCTATACTATAATTATACTTAACATGTATTTTTTGTATTACTAAAATCTAACCATCTTTATTGCTATATTTTTATCAAATATATACAGCAGAAAATTTTGTACATTTTTTATAAATGATTTTGTATATAACTGGAATTCCTAAAAAGATACATGCCTTTATATCATTTGATATTTTTTTGTGTGTGAAGGCTTTACAAGATATTAACGGTATCCTCAAAAGATATCAAAAAAACGGATACTTGCAAGGTAATAAAAATATTATCAATAATTGCAGCAGAGAGAACTTACATGACACAGTAGAGGGGAAAAAAATATTTATCAAGTTTGATAATTTCTTTGATTTCCTGTATAAATTATTATTATGTATAAATTTTAGACTGTGAGTCTTAACAAGTAAAAATTAGTAGTGTTGTTGTATATAGAGCTATCAAAGTTACTATTCAGATATTCTAGCTAGACTGCAGAGCTAGCTTAACATCTTTTTGCAGCCTACTTTCAAAGAATTCCCAAGCCTACTTTTCATGAAAGTGGCTAAATCGAGGTTTGGTAGATGTATGGTGCCCCCCACTTTGGAGCATTCTCCATCACTCCTGGGTTGAATGAAAGTATTATAATTTCCACAGCTATAAGTTGAATAGGTTTATTAGATTTAGGTTAAAATTTCAACCCATGCCAATGTATACTTTATGAGTATAATTGTAGTCCTTGCTATCTAGAACATCAAGTATGGATCCCTCAATCCTACTTCAATGCACATGTTTTTAATAATGTATGCTCTACTTTTATTAATTTCTGATCCAACACTACCACTTTTACAGAATTCATCAATTCTCTAGTACAATAGTACAATAAACTGAGTTTCCCAGGTTTCATGCTAATGCTGTATTTTTATATTTTATGGGGTAATTGCCTAATCAATTTTCTTTGTAGTTGTTTGGGTTGGACCAAACAAGAGAAACGTGAGCCTGTACAGACTTAGAACTGTTAATGAGCACTAATTCACATACATATTCATGCCATTCATGCACAGATCTACATTACTAAATTTATTCATACATGACAACCAACAGCTATATCTTATATGCATTCATACTTTACTGAAATTCACCTGACCACCTTTTGAAATCACAATATATAAATTGCTAACTACTACTAATACAATAGTCTGAACTCCCAGGTTATTTTTTTCAATCTACTCTCACTCAAGGCTAATGTTGTTTAATCAATGCAAAATCACCTATCATCTAGATTTTCTGAGGCTCATCAATCAGTGTAGTGGTTCTTTGAGGTTCTAGCTAGATCTCGGTGCATGACCATCAAGAATGCGAACAAGTACAGTTTAGAAGTTTAAATTTTTTTTTCTAAATCGTTAAAAGCATTTTTATCTAAGTGGAAAACACAACAGAGTCTGCATAGTGATCGATATGCTAGTTACATTTTAGATTTTTTGTTTAGAAGAATGGCTGGTACCTCTTAAAAAAGAGCTCAATTGAAAAGCTAATGCCACAAAATGATTGTCATCTCAGAAAACCCTATGCTAGTGGTATGACACATTATTTCTGTAATGCTGGTCTTAATTAATTTACACAGGAATGAAATTACATATTAGCAGTATTACTGAGTTCCTCACTTGACAAATTAAGGCTAGGAAGTGATTTTACGGATTTAATCGACACAAATAGAAATTATTGGTACATTATACTATGTAGTTGATTGCAAAGGCATGGCTTACACTCTGCTACAGAATTCAGTGACAATAAAATGGCAAACCCACTGATGACAGAAAGCTAGTGAGTTGTTTTGAGAAGCTGACTATAATCTGATGAATTCTAGAGAAAAACAATGGAACGATATACTTTGATGTAAACTTCAATCATATTCCCTTCCCTTTATACTGCCAGATCATAATAAACAGCCAAAAAAACCCTTACTTTTCACATAAGAGAAACCCAAGCCTGTATAGACTCAGAACAATTACTCAACACTAATACACACACCTATTCGTGCCATTCTTGCACAGATCTGCTTTACTAAATATATTCATACATCACAACCAACAGCTATATACATTCACTTCACCAACTAAAGATTACAGTAGATAAATTTCTGTTAGTTTGTGTTTAACTAATCTCAAGGCTAGTGTTATTTATTATCAATGCAACAACAATGATAAAAAATATTGATCATCCACATTATCTGAGGCTCACAATCTGCGACTGCAGTTTTAGTCCAGTCATTTTATGGACAAAAACATCTTAACCCTAAAATAATTATTACAATTGGTTCTGGTACCGTTCCACATCACGTTCAGCATACTAATAATCTACAAAATCTGACCAATATAGATGTGTTATTTAGGTAGTATTTGCTCACAAGCTCATTAATTTTCATAAAATTTTATTTGCTGGCTATAACTTCAGTCTATTTCACTTTTACCTGACATTACTGGTATCATCAAATTTCTTAGCTTATAACCTTTTCATTTAATTGATATAAATACACTATAGTCTGTACAAGTTGTGTTGGCCAGAAAGAAACTTGAATAAATTTAAAATAGAAGTAGCTACGCATCCAGGGTTTGTACCATTAGAAAACTCGCATCGAAGCGGTTAAAAATATTATTTCCTCAGCATACTCCAATACTGGAGAGAAAGTGCTATTCCAAAACTCAATACAAAAGTCTATGGGAAAAGAAAAACCATAGGTTTCCTGGTCAAAACGCACCCGCTTTTGGGTGCAGTACGGCTCAATTGGTCATGCGGACTGTCTCTGTTAAGATTTTGTAAACAATGAGTGGCTTCTTCTCAGTTTTTTTTTCATTTCTAGCTTTGTATCACGATTAGCTTTGGTTGCTAGTGTGTAAAACAGATAGACGGAGTATCCTGTTATTGCAGAGGGTACAGGATCACCTGATAAGATGTTGGTAAGATTATTTGTCTATCTGTTCAATAACAAATGCTGTATAGCCAATATATTTCAGAGTGATTTAGCTATCATTTAGCTAGCAACTTGTAATACAGCCACACTTAAGCTGTTTGCCGCTAAATTTAAATTGTGTGCTTGTCAAAGCTGTGCTCATTCCTTTTTCTGCACTACTAGATGCTGTTTATTGTAAGGATTGGGACCAACCCAAGCTGCACTCCGCCTTCAATTTGGATCATAACTATATTTTATATAATGTGCACTACTTGTTCTATCATCTTATCTTCATAATTATATATTATAAATATTATATAATGAACTGGGAGTGTTCTCTAGCGTTCACATCTGGGAGGAGAACAGTCCCACAACTTGCTAATCCATTATTTCACTCAGTGATACTTCATGAACTCTAACAGCATAATTGTAGTCCTTAATTCCTCAGTCCAGATTTTATGCACGTTTTTCAGTATCACAAGTATCTTCCTAAAATGACTTGGCATTACAGATAGTGTGATAAACTCATTCTGAGAATCATGTATATTGTATGCTCTTTTTTTTTTACTTTCAGTTTCAAACAACAGCACTATCAGAGTTATCAGATCTTAGGACACGAGAAATCTTGCCACAAACAGATACTGATGATACATCAGATACTGATGATACATCTGATACTGATGAGGTAATTGCTACTTTCTATTCATTGTAGTTGATTTGGGTAAGGCCAAACTAGAGAAACTCAAGCATGTACAGACTCAGAACAATTACTGAGCACTAATTCACACACTTGCATAGATCTGCTTTACTAAATATATTCATATACATTCACTTCACCACCTAAAGATTACAGTAGATAAATTTCTGTTAGTTTGTGTTTAACTAATCTCAAGGCTAGTGTTATTTATAATCAATGCAACAACAATGATAAAAAATATTGATCATCCACATTTTCTGAGGCTCACAATCTGTGACTGCAGTTTTAGTCCAGTCATTTTATGGACACAAACATCATAACCCTAAAATAATTACTACAATTGGTTCTGGTACTGTTCCACATCACGTTCAACATACTAAAAATCTACATAATCTGACCAATAGAGATGTGTTATTTAGGTAGTATCTGCTCACAAGCTCATTAATATTCATAAGATTTTATTTGCTGGCTATAACTTCAGTCTATTTCACTTTTACCTGATATTACTGGTATCATCAAATTTCTTAGCTTATAACCATTTCATTTAATTGATATAAATACACTTTAGAACCCGTTGCTATATTGTTACTAGGTGTACTAACTTGGTAAGTGTGCACTATTTTTTGCCTTTAGGTATATAAACTGTGCATACTAACCACCCTTGGGGTATTGCTATTTTTGAGTTTTAGTTTAATAGAATAGGCCGGATAAAGCTGTGTGAGGCCTGGATATGATATGTGAGGGTCTACTACCCTCTCATATCAGACCTATACGGACCAGGACCAGCCCTAGTTGGACAACTCTCCAGCAGCCCAACTCTCCTGCTGACACTCATACCCCAGGAATTTACCATAGCTAGCTGCTTAACTGTTTACCTCAGAGCAGAGCAGCCGGGTAGAGTTAGATCTGGAGATAACAGCTGGCAGCTACAATGCTAAAGTAAACCTGCTAGGTGTGCTTCAATTGAATTTTAATTGAATTTTAATTTTGGGCCGGGGAAATTCGCTTGACACCGCCATATTTGTGCGAAAATGCTGATAAACCAAGTTGCTAGTGGAAACTGGCGGGTAAACGGGTTCTAAAATAGTTAGAGCATGCGCTCAGGTACTGGTGGATTTAGTGCACAAAGCCCTCGGGCCTATGGCCCTTGGGCTTCAGTGCACTAAATCCACCAGTACCTAAGCGCGTATGCTCTAACTATTACATAGTCTGTACAAGTTGTGTTGGCCAGAAAGAAACTTGAATAACTTTAGAATAGAAGTAGCTACGGATCCAGGGTTTGTACCATTAGAAAACTTGCATAGAAGCGGTTAATTTTCCCAAAATATCTTCGATAGGCCTTACTAGAAAAATATACATATGCAGTTTTATTCTTTGTGCACAAACATTTTGTGTATCTTCATTAATCTTGTTACAGATGTCATTTCAAATGAACACAACTAGAGTATTCAGAATCTTGATGCCGATCAATAATTGCTGTATAAATCTACGTATGCAACATTCAAGTGATTTTGAAGAAGTTGATATTGATAATGAAAAATTTTGGGGTTATGTTGAAGAGTCTGAAGAATGTATTAGAGATCTTCCTGAGTCCATCACAATTAATCCTACCTTTGAGCTTACGGATAAGCAAGAAGAAATAATGATGCTTCATTTGTGAATTTTATTACTATTTGATTGCAAAATTGTCGCACCGATATAATATAACAGCTAGTGCTCTTACTTGTGCTTTACTGAAGATATTTTACATTATTCTTGCTGGTATTATGTCAGATTTATTCTTTATTAAAGCCAGTATTTTTTCTGTTCCTTCATCATTATTTAGCATCAAAAACATTCTCAATGTGAAAGACAACAAGTTTATAAGTATGTTGTGTGTCCGTCTTGCCATTCCATATTATTTTTTATGACTGCTTTGAAATAGTTGGTCAAGAACTTAGACAACCTAAAGTATACTCTTTTACATCTTTTTCTCATCACCCTCAATTGTCTCATCACTGATCTGTGTTGATTGAGATGAAAGCATTACGATCTATGAAAATATTGCTGTTAAAATAAGCCCATATCTGATATTTAGTCTGCATTCAGTGAATGTGATGAATAATTGAGAATCTGTGAACTTTGGAGGTTAAGAAAGAATAAACCGAAAGTGTTTTGTGATAATTATGATGGACAAGTATGGCTCCCCTTTTCTTGCAGTTCCAAATAACTTAGCACTAATTTTTAACTTCAAACATACACATTACAGTGTTGGTGAGGTTTACCTGGTTATAACTAACCTACCAAGGTCAGTTAGATTAAAAAAAGAAACTTTTATTTTAGTGGCATTATTGCTGAACTGCAACTGCACATAAAATTCTTATCTGAAGCCACTTGTAGATGAGCTGAATGAACTATGGCTTATATATGAATACAGGTTCTTCTCCAGACCTGTCAGGTCCTATTACACTGAAACCAGTTTTAATATGTGTTGCATGTGATATTTTTTAGCGATTACAGAAGAACAGATAAAATTAACTTTGGCGATTTCACCGAATGTTTGGTGAGGATGAAAGAGTATCATCATCAGGAAGCTTACTTAGCTACGAGTCAAACAATTGCATCTAGTAATATTGCAGCTGATACTTATGCCTGAAGAAGTTAGTAATACTTGAAGGGTGGTGGCCAAGTGACCAAGTGTGATACATGATCAGTGGCAGAGAAAAAGGGGGGAAGGGAGTTAATTGCCTCCCTTCCCCCCCTTTCCCATTAATATATTGGAGTTATGGAACCTTCCATTTTATGTTAAAAAGAACAGAGTCCCCTTTCCCATGGACATTTTTGTAAAATCTAGAATCTTATTGTTATTATATGTAGCTGACATACCTTTCTTGTATTTCTTCAGCAAGCAACAGCCTAGTAGCAGTTCTGTGGTGAATTGATCAATACAATTGATTACCAAATTTTCAGCTGCTCATTAAGAAAGAGAACTAGTTAGTAGTATATACAAGTTTGCTGAGTTTCTGATGGATTCCTCTCAAGTACTAGTTCAAGAATGAGCAGTCAATTTTGTTGAGATATCTCTGTCTCTGACTAGACGTGTGCCAGAGTTAACACTTGTATTTATGTGCACTCTGTGATGGCATTGGCATTTGTGAACCAGTATTTATGGCATTTTTCATCATCCTGCACAACTTGTTGAGATACTAAGGAATTTACAAGCCTCACTATTTTACTATTGTTTATTGGTATATAAAGCATCCTTCCACTTATTGTAAAGCCAGTTGAAATATGGTGCCATAATATATTTTAGGCACTGGGTCAAGTAACTTCCTGCCACTTCAAAGAATACATTCAAAGTTTGTTGCTAGTATTGACAAATTTGAGGAAATAAAGTGTTATTTGTCAATTCTTGCCACAAACAGATACTGATGAGGTAATTGCTACTTTCTATTCATTGTAGTTGTTTTGGGTAAGGCCAAACTAGAGAACCTCAAGCATGTACAGACTCAGAACAATTACTGAGCACTAATTCACACACCTATTCGTGCCATTCTTGTACAGATCTTGCACAGTTATCGAATATATTCATGCATCACAACCAACAACTACATACATGTATTCTTATACTTCATTGAAATTCACCTCACCACCTAACGATTCACAAGATAATTTTTTACTTCAAAGTATAACAGTCTTAGTTCTTGCATGTATTTTTAGTTTGTACTTAACTAATGTCAAGGCTAGTGTTGTTTATGATCAGTGCAACAATGACGACAAAAAATCTGATCATCTACTTTTTCTGAGGCTCGCAATTTGTGACTGCAGTTTTCCTTCGAGTTTCTATCTTCACGTCAGTTTGGGGTCATCAATTACGCGTACAGTCAAGAAAGGCTAGTTTTAGATTTTTTGTTCTGAAATTGCCAGTTGCTACTGAAGAGATCTCAATAAAGATTTCCTGGACTTTATAGTTTGTATACTACAGTAGTTTCCAAATATACCATTCTCCAGAACCAGAGGAAGAAAATTTTAAGTGGTCAGGCCAGGAAGTGGGTGTAACATAGGTGTGGCCTAATGCTTCAATACAAACAGTAGAACATCTTATGTGACCACAATCACAGCCCTCTGTATAGAGCAGATTTTTGTGTGCAATTTTGCACACCAACTTTGAATTACTCTTTTTGAATTTGATGGCTACAATATGATTGGTCGAGATAATGACCAATCATCTAGTGTCTATTTATTGATATTAGCGTGTGCTAGCTAAATTGTTGAGTAGTAAAACTTGGAGTGACCTCCAGCCTTCACATCCAGGAGAAGGGCAGCCCCACAACTTGCTGATCAATAATCTCATTCATAGATACTTTATGAGCTCTAACAGCATAATTGTAGTCCTTAATTCCTCAATCCAGATTTTATGCACATGTTTTTCAGCTGCTACTATCACAAATATCTTCTTGAATTGACTTAACATTGAAGATAATGTGATAAACTCATTATGAAGATCATGTATAATGTATGGTTGTTGTTTTTTTTTCAGAATCCAACACGATCAAGTCGGAAGTCTCAACTAGATAAAATGTATTTGGTATGTTTATTTTTACGAGGTAATCGCTAATTTCTATTCATTGTGGTTGTTTGGGTAAGACTAAACCTGAGAAACCCAAGCCTGTATAGACTCAGAACAATTACTCAACACTAATACACACACCTATTCGTGCCATTCTTGCACTGATCTGCTTTACTAAATATATGCATACATCACAACCAACAGCTATATACATTCACCTCACCACCTAAAGAATACAGTAGATAAATTTCTGTTAGTTTGTTTAACTAATCTCAAGGATAGTGTTATTTATAATCAATGCAACAACAATGATAAATAATATTAATCATCCACATTTTCTGAGGCTCACAATCTGTGACTGCAGTTTTAGTCCAGTCATTTTATGGACAAAAACATCTTAACCCTAAAATAATTACTACAATTTGTTCTGGTACTGTTCCACATCACGTTCAACATACTAAAAATCTACAAAATCTGACCAATAGAGATGTGTTTTTTAGGTAGTATCTGCTCACAAGCTCATTAATTTTCATAAGATTTTATTTGCTGGCTATAACTTCAGTCTATTTCACTTTTACCTGATATTACTGGTATCATCAACATTTTTAGCTTATAACCTTTTCATTTAATTGATATAAATACACTATAGTCTGTACAAGTTGTGTTGGCCAGAAAGAAACTTGAATAACTTTAGAATAGAAGTAGCTACGCATCCAGGGTTTGTACCATTAGAAAACTCGCATCGAAGCGGCTAAAAATATTTCCTCATATACTCCAAAACTGGAGAGAAAGTGCTATTTTAAAACTCAATACAAAATTCTATGGGAAAATACAAACCACAGGTTTCCGCTCAAAATGCACCCGCTTTTGGTCATGCGGTACGGCTCAATTGGTCATGCGGACTGTCTCTGTTAAGAATTTTGTAAGCAATGAGGGGCTTCTTCTTCTTTGCATTTCTAGCTTTGTATCACAATTAGCTTTGGTTGCTAGTGTGTAAAAAAAGATAGATGGAGTGTCCTGTTGTTGCAGAGGGTACAGGACCACCTGATAAGATGTTGGTAATATTATTTACTACCTGTTCAATAACAAATGCAGTATAGCCAATACATTTCAGAGCGATTTAGCTATCATTTAGCTAGCAACTTGTAATACAGCCACTTTTAAGCTTTTTGCCGCTAAATTTAAATTGTGTGCTTGTCAAAGCTGTGCTCATGCCAATTCCTTTTTCTGCACTACTAGATGCTGTTTGTAAGGATTGGGACTAACCCAGGCGGCATTCCAGCTTCCATTCGGATCATAACTATATTTTGTATTATGTGCACTACTTAAATTCAGTCATCCATCTATTTTCATAATAATATATTATAAATATATATATATATAGAAAGAGCAGTTACAAAACAATTGATAATTTTTTTTTAACAAAAAAGTCGAATATCTTTAGCTGTAAGTTAACAGTGCTGTACTGCTGAATCATGTGAATATCAGAATATTTCTTGGCACACAGTCGGTAGAATAGACTGCTTGTAATCTTGTCTCTTTAGAAGAACGCCTCACCAGTTTGCGTTTTCCATCTGCTGAACATTATCTGCGCTTAAGAATTGAAAACTGACAAGATGAGCTGTACAGCACCAGAAAAACTCCATAAACTTCACTGAAATTCTTTGTAACAATAATTATGGAATTAATGCGCACCTGCATTACTGCCCCCTTTTCACGTGCAACGTTGAAATTTGACTGGATTCACATGACTAAATTGCTTCCGGTTAAGTACTAAATGCATTCCTCATTTACCGAGCTTGCGGTCGTGCCAACTCAACTTGGACCGACTATAAGTAGTATAAAATCCTCCAGGAAAAGTCAATTTCATCATTCATAGTCATTATCTTTCTGCCTGTTGTACATGTAATGATCTTGTAGCTAACATATACCCAGACAATATGACAGGGTAAACATAATGCCTACAATTATATCTCTGGTATCATTGGAAATAGTCATTGTTTCTTCAGCCCCAACTTGTGACATCTGCCACCTCCTGTTTAACACAAACTATCAACTAGTAGTAAACTCTAAGGCGGTGTAGTAATGAGGTGGATGCTGCAGTTGGGGGAGGATGTTTTAATGTAATTAATGTCTTAACTGAGCTGAGCTGAAGATATCTTCTAGGAGCATGTTGTAGTGCAGTATAATGAAGGAACATAGCAATAGTATTTGATCACTTTCGACAAGAACTTGGAATATTTCCTTTTTTACCAACTCAACATCAAAAATTCTTGAAATTGTATCACGACCTGTGAAGGCATTAAGAAAGAGCAGTTGCAAAACAAATATCATCAGTTGGTATTGTGCTCTTGTATCTTTACCCTTAAGTTCTGAGAAAAAAGAAAAACTGTTGTAGTCTGCATTGCTATGTGCAGTATTAACAATACCTATTGTCAACATTGCCAGCTGCAACAGCAATATTGTGTCTTTAGCATTGTGGTCTTCTCTTAGCACCTTTGAAGCCACAAAATCTGAATCTTTTTTCCTCTCAAATTGCTGTGCTTCTCTGTATGAGAAACAAAACCCATTACACAATGAGTGTCTATACCAACTTGTGTCTGCAAGTATTATCAATTTGCCAAAGATTAATGACAGCACATGACCTAACTGCTTGAAATAAGGCTTGCCCAATACTAGCAACTTTCTTCTTTTCTCATAAACAGAGAATTAAAGAAAGCACACAATATTGTAGGAATATAGTTTAGAGCTGAATCAAATCTTAAGAAATCAAAGCTAGGATATTTGTTCGAGTCAGATAAAACACTTCTGTGTCACTCAGATTCATATGGGATTTTTCGCTTGGGAGTGGGAAGGGGGTATGTGAGGGAAACATAACATGCATCAGTAGAGACTCATACTGTATATAATTTGTGCCATGGTATATTCAAACCATCCAATCAGATTGTTCAATTCAAGGAGAATGTATTTCAAGCCCACCTCCTATGAGGTTAATAAGTGAACCATCCAACAAAAAAAATAGTATTTATGCATTTCCCATAGCATAGAGCCAAGGCACAAGTCAGCTACATAACTCAGTTATGTAAATATGTGATTTACACTATCCTCGGGCCTACAGCCCTCGCTTGTGTAAATCCCTCACCAACCTATTGCTTCTAGCATGGATGATTTGTTAAATCAGGCAGAAAGTGCAAAACATGAAATTTCAAGTTTTATAATTTGCACATAAAGTTACAAAAACATATTGGGATAACAGGATTAATATTGGAAACAATTGAGAAAAGTGATTTATTAAATTTTTAAAGAAATAAAACACCCAGCTTCAATTTCATAATGTGTTACCTAGTACTTTGAGAAAAAAGTTCACTGCTTTTAGAATTGCAACCACGGATTGAACAATGAAAGTACAATGTCAAATTTGAAATGGAGCATTAAGCAATTCTCGGCATTTTTGAGGGAGAAGAATAGGCATGCTACCCTGTAAATCTTCTAGTTTTTCACTGACAGTAAGCTGATCTATAATTTAATCTAGTATTTATATTACGAGTATTGTTGTTAATTATGTTAATTCAATTCCTATTTGATATTTTATTAATATTAATTTTAACGATACTTTTTTTAATTCTTGGAGAGGGATGGGGGTTCAGATTATTTCTCAATATACAATAGAACTAGCCATGAGGTAGTAGCCTGCTATCTAGTAGTATAAAGTTATAAAATAAGTGGAATATAACTATATTGACTTGTAAGCTGCCTAGCCATCTAAATCCTGTATACTTTTCCATAAAGGTAATGTTTTATATTGATATCATTTTTAAAGTTAACGAATGAAGGTCTCCCACTAAATTGAATAAACAAGATAAGGCCAACTAATGACATCTCATTATTATTAATGACCTTATGGACAAATACTACCTAAATAACACATTTCTATAGGTCAGATTTTGATAGAATTTTAGTATGTTGAACGAGATGTAGAACAGTACCAGAATTAAATCAAAAATCTTTTATTTTAGTGTCAAACCTTATAATCACAGGACTATTATTCTTCCAGTTTCTATCTTCACCTCAGTTTGTGATCATGTAGTCACAAACTGTGATCATGTAGTCATGCTCCTATACTTTCTATGGTAGTTTAGAAAATTATCTATATTGTTTTGAATATGCAGTAGCTACTGAAGAGATCTCAATAAAGATTTCCTGGACTATATAGTTTGTATACTGCAGTAGTTTCCAAATACCATTCTCCAGAACCAGAGGAAGGAAATTTTAAGTGGTAGGGCCAGGAAGTGGGTGTAACATAGGTGTGGCCTAATGCTTCAATACAAACAGTAGAACATAGAAACTTATATGACTACAATCACACTTTATTTTGCCCTCTGTATAGAGCAGACTGTTGCACAAAAAAAAATTACACAAAAAAAAATTGCACACAAACTTTGTATTACTCTTTCTGAATTTGATGGCTACAATATGATTGGTCGAGATTACTACCAATCACCTAATATCTATATATTGATATTAGCATGTGTTAGCTAAATTTTGAGTAGTAATACTGGGAGTAACCTCCAGCCTTCTCATCCAGTAGGAGGGCAGTCCCACAATTTGTTGATCAATAATCTCATTCATAGATACTTTATGAGCTCTAACAGCATAATTGTAGTCCTTAATTCCTCAATCCAGATTTTATGCACATGTTTTTCAGCTGCTACTATCACAAATATCTACCTGAATTGACTTAGCATTGCAGATAGTGTGATAAACTCATTATGAAAATCATGTATAATGTATGGGTATTTTTTACTTTCAGGGACAAACAATAATAGAACTGGAACCAATACAACTGGAACCAATACAACATCTGGTATGTTTATTTTTATGAAGTAATCGCTAATTTCTATTCATTGTAGTTGTTTGGGTAAGAATAAACTAGAGAAACCCAAGCCTGTATAGACTCAGAAGAATTACTCAACACTACTATTCGTGTCATTCTTGCACAGATCTGCTTTACTAAATATATTCATACATCACAACCAACAGCTATATACAGTCACTTCACCACCTAAAGATTACAGTAGATAAATTTCTGTTAGTTTGTTAAACTAATCTCAAGGCTATTGTTATTTATAATCTATGCGCAGCAACAATGATAAATAATATTGATCATCCACATTTTCTGAGGCTCACAATCTGTGACTGCAGTTTTAGTCCAGGCCTTTTATGGATAAAACATCTTAACCCTAAAATAATTACTACAATTTATTCTGGTACTGTTCCACATCACGTTCAACATACTAAAAATCTACAAAATCTGACCAATAGAGATGTGTTATTTAGGTAGTATCTGCTCACAAGCTCATTAAATTCATAAGATTTTATTTGCTGGCTATAACTTCAGTCTATTTCACTTTTACCTGATATTACTGGTATCATCAAATTTCTTAGCTTATAACCTTTTCATTTAATTGATATAAATACACTATAGTCTGTACAAGTTGTGTTGGCCAGAAAGAAACTTGAATAACTTTAGAATAGAAGTAGCTACGCATCCACGATTTGTACCATTAGAAAACTCGCATCGAAGCGGTTAAAAATAAATTTTGCCCAGAATGTCTTCGATAGGCCTTACCAGAAAAATATACATATGCAGTTTTATTCTTTGTGCACAAACATTTTGTGTATCTTCATTTTATTACAGATGTCATTTCAAAATGAACTTAACTAGAGCATTCAGAATCTCGATGCCGATCAAGAATTTCTGGTAAAATCTACGTATGCAACATTCAAGTGATTTTGAAGAAGTTGATATTGATAATGAAATTTTTTTTGGGTAATGTTGAAGAGTCTGAAGAATGTATTAGAGATCTTCCTGAGTCCATTACAATTAATCCTACCTTTGAGCTTACAGATAAGCAAAAAGTAATAATGCTGCTTCAATTGTGAATTTTATTACTGTTTGATTGCAAAATTGTCACACCGATACAATATAACAGCTAGTACTCTTACTTGTGCTTTACTGAAGATAGTTTAAATTATTCTTGCTGATATTATGTCAGTTTTATTTTTTTTTAAAGACAGTACTTTTTCTGTTCCTTCATCATTATTTAGCATCAAAAACATTCTCAATGCGAAAGACAACAAGTTTATAAGTATGTTGTGTGTCCCTCTTGCCATTCCATATTATTTTTATGACTGCTTTGAAATAGTTGGTCAAGAACTTAGACAACCTAAAGTATACTCTTTTATATCTTTTCTCATCACCCTCAATTATCTCATCACTGATCTGTGTTGATTGAGATTAAAGCATTACGATCTATGAAAAGATTACTGTTAAAATAAGCCCATATTTGATATTTAGTCTGCATTCAGTGAATGTGATGAATAATTGAGAATCTGTGAACTTTGGAGGTTAAGAAAGAATAAACCGAAAGTGTTTTGTGATAATTATGATGGACAAGTATGGCTCCCTTTTTCTTGCAGTTCCAAATAACTTAGCACTAATTTTTAACTTCAAACATACACCTTACATTGTTGGTGTGGTTTACCTTGTTATAACTAACCTACCAAGGTCAGTTAGATTAAAAAAAGAAAGTGTTATTTTAGTGGCATTATTGCTGAACTGCAACTGCACATAAAATTCTTATCTGAAGCCACTTATAGATGAGCTGAATGAACTATGGCTTATATATGAATACAGGTTCTTCTCCAGACCTGTCAGGTCCTATTACACTGAAACCTGTTTTATGTGTTGCATGTGATATTTTTCAGCGATTACAGAAGAACAGATAAAATTAACATTGGCGATTTCACCGAATGTTTGGTGAGGATGAAAGAGTATTATCATCAGGAAGCTTACTTAGCTACGAGTCAAACAATTGCATCTAGCAATATTGCAGCTGATACTTATGCCTGAAGAAGTTAGTAAAACTTGAAGGGTGGTGGCCAAGTGACCAAGTATAATACATGATCAGTGGCAGAGAAAAAAGGGGGGGGGAGTTAATTGCCTCCTTTTCCCCCCTTTTCCATTAATATTTTGGAGTTACGGAACCTTTCAAAGAACAGAGTCTTCTTTCCCATGGACATTTTTGTAAAATCTAGAATCTTATTGTAATTATAATGTAGCTGCCATACCTTTCTTGTATTTTTTCAGCAAGCAACTGCCTAATAGCAGCTCTGTGGAGAATTGATCAATACAATTGATTACCAAATTTTCAGCTGCTCATTAAGAAAGAGAACTAGTTAGTATGGGCCGAGTATATACAAGTTTGCTGAGTTTCTGATGGATTCCTCTTAAGTACTAGTTCAAGAATGAGCAGCCAATTTTGTTGAGATATCTCTGTCTCTGACTAGAAGATAAGTGTGCCAGAGTTAACACTTGTGTTTATGTGCACTCTGTGATGACATTGGCATTTGTGAACCAGTATTATGGCATTTTTCATCATCCTACGGAACTCGTTGATACAGTAACAAGGGCCAAAAGCTGCTCTTTGTTGATTTGGCTTAATTTATTCATCTGACAAGGTCATAATCTGGGCTTATGTATTTGAAGTTTTCCTATTTTGTTAACAAATTTCATTATTTTTCATTCCCCTGTGGTATCAAGCTTCGTGCATCAGACGATATAACGTAGTGAGATCCCTATTAGTGTTTGCAGCAAAAATGCAGAATTTTGTCATGAGACAGTGGAGTAGGAAGTAGGGGCCAGTGGGACCAATGACCCCTCCAGTAATTTTTAACGGGGGCATGCAATATTTTCCCATGTTATAATTTCATTTCATGGTGAGCAGTTATGGTTCTGTGATCTGATGTGATATAGGTTGTATTAGAAAACTAGCCTCTACCTATAATATAGTTCAGATGCTTTACTATCTGCAGTTGCAAAACTTGGTTTAGTTGTAACTATATGACTGAAAGAAAACTTAGTGTAATGGACTTCTCTAGTATTGTTTTTATTCTGATCAGAAAGCAAGAATCCAAACTTAATACACTGATACACTTTGACTCTAGTAGCAACGTCTTAATCGACTATCTTGTGGAATTCAAAAAAGATATTGTATACATATCACCTTAACTTATTTATACTTAACTTATTTATGTTTAATGTACGAGGAATTAATGAAAAACAAAAAAAAGCAACAAAAACCAGAAGTCAAAATGCCAAGAGGTTCCCCCATTTTCACATGCCCTGTCATACATACATACATATATATTTACCATGGTAATACTTTGAAGACATTGTATTATGCGGTGTAGAATAAGTCCGTGAATATGTTTATGACAGTTTACATTGGCCCTCCCAATATTTTCATTATCCTACTCCACTATAAGAACAAGATATCTTCTTTCTTTTTCCGATAAAATAATAGTTCAAAAACATATTTTTGAGTATTATTTTATTCAACATGAGAACCCTGGCAAACAGCAACCTTAATTGATCTGGGAGATAACAAGGTCGCCTTGCAGTCTATGTGATATTTCATGTTTGCTGCATGCGAGCTGGAGAGAAATGCTCCCATTCTAACTTGTATGTTCTCAGATTGAAAGTCCTTTCTGGCCTGGCAGCTTAAAACATGGCTTCTATTAAACGTCTGTGTCTACAGCTATTTTCTTCCTGCAAGTACCTATATATATTGGATGTCATCTGTTTGGGTGCCTAACATCCTTCTCAATTGCAGTCCTCTCCACACAAGTGATAACTTTATGCTATTTTACGCAAAACTTTGTGAATTGCTTTCTTGTGACAATGCTTTTTGACACAATTTCATGAACAAGCATGTTATCCATCAGCTTGCTAATTAGGGGGGTGATATGAAAATATTGAGTCTTGTTGCTATTTCAGATTGAACTGACTCTGAGGCTTGACATGAAATTTAGAGTACAATATTTTTTTCTTGTGCAGGTAGTGAAGTTAACTAGGACAAGCAGTACGTCTGTTACATATGTAGCTTGCAAAATAATAAAATAATTGTTTCAATATTATAACGAAATTAATATTTCACATAAATTAAGCTTTCTTTGCACCATTGCTTAGCATGAGATTTTGTTTTTCCAAATTTATTATTCTTATAACGCATTTAGAGTGGTAAAATAGACTCGAGCTGCTTATCATTATGAAGAAAATAGTTGTGGTATTTATGCTAGCAATAACTTACTTCTTACCAATACTCCCAAACAATGCTATAGTGAAAAGTAATCAGTTTAACTACAAAAATTATCTCAATTTCATATATCACCACACAACCAAGTGCCGATAGATGCCATTATTAACCTAGCCATCGACCAGACATGTAGTACATTTAAGGAGGCTTGATACTTAATCAGTGATTGCCTACTCTGGCCAGGGCATCTTGAGCAGATCTTTTACCGAGCATTCCATAGACCGCTCGGTAAAGGGTCTGGCCCACAAGACGAGTGAAATGTAACAATAGTGCAAAAGCTTAAAATGTCAGATATTGCAAATAGCTGTGTTCTTCATACCTTAAAATTCAGTGCTTAAAAATTCTTACGTCTACTTCCTGGACGTTTTTCACAAAAAAATGCAGTTGTTAACTTTTACTCTTGCTGGGTGGTCTCTCTTCGTTGTAGTCATCTACACTCTTGGATTTATGTTTCCTTGCTTTGTTCTGTTTGGAACTATTAAACTTTAAATGATGAGATTTGTGCCAAGATGCACTTGACAACAAAATCGAATACACTTGTACTACCACTAAAAGAAATACATGCAGGAAGGGAATCAGGTCCCTCAACTCAGCTACATTGCATAAAAATGATCTTCTCCACATTTTCGCAGCTACTTGTAGGACCACATTGGTCATCGTCATGTGTCATTAATCCTGCCGACAAATGCAATCTAACTCCATGTAATACTCTACATAGCACAGTTGCATTAAACAGCATAAATATTACCACTAATGTCTTCTGTGCAAGCCATGTTTAGAACCTTAAAATCCTTTACCCATTTTTGTTTTAAATGTGGTCAAGCAATAGCCTAGGCTTTCTGACTGCTTATCGAGAAGCCTTGCCTTTCACCCTGGAATTAAAATAATTGAACATACTATATCAATTTAAGTGCTATAATTACTGAGTTAGTAATACTTGAAGGAAATTCTGTAGCATATTTTAATACACAAAGTTACCAATACCACATAAAATTTAATTTCAATTGAAAGAAATAATGATTCTACACCCCAGAAAATTCTATGCTAGTGGTCTGAAACATAATATTATCAAATTTATTAACCATCAGCATGTGCGCGCGAGAGGGTTACAGCACTGGTTTGTCTGTCTGTCAGTCAGTCAGTCATTCTGTCACATGGATCTTGAAGATGGCAGCCTCACCGAAGATTGAAACAAGCATCAAATTTTTAAGTCCCCCTATAGCCACATCATACTCATGTGAGCAATTATTTTCTTTGTTGCCCATGGTGGTTTTATATTACATTATTCTCAGCAGTTTACTGGAATGCTTGGAGTTTCCTATTGAAACTACTAGTGAGGTGAGTATCTCTAGGTTAAACTTATCTTATGAAGACAAAATTAACGTCTATAGTTTCATTGCACGAGTTGCACATCGACTTGCTCAAGCCTCATTAAAATAGCTAATAGATTGCTCGTTCTTTTGGTTTGAGATTATATTGTAATAGGCTAGGTAGTGTTTAGTAACACTGAGGATTCTACCTTTGGTGCTTCGTTCTTATAGTAGCAAGGATATTTGGTCAAGCAAGTATATCATAAGTCACTATAAATATAATTGTATTATTAACAATTCTAGTAAAATATTACTGTAGTGTATATGCCACAATTTGGCGAGTACACATAGCACACACAAGTGGACTATTGGATGTTTTCATAAGAAATTTGGTATAGTGTATTGTATTTGATTGTCAACATAATCCAATAATTGTGTGGAGCTGATAAATGAATATTGCAATTGTACATTATATAAGGAGCTGTATCACACTAGATTTTATGGTGTCTGTGTATATAGATGGATTCTTATGCTTCTATGGATGAGGGTGATCTACAGATATCAATAAGTTCCCAATGTACGTATGCAAATTATCTACTGCACAAAGTACGGTATCTGTATTTATAGTTAAGTGTAGTCAATGTAATTATCAGCTATAACAACATAAATAAGGCAAGCTTTTTATGGATTTTAATGCAATAGTGAAGCATGGTCAGATGAGTCAATTGAAAATTTAAACCTAGTGTGGTGGTCTGCTATTTTGACTATAAATGATAGAAGTGGTTTGGCTGGTTTCACTTTCACAATATTAATTCTGAAGAGTTTACTCTTCAGAATTACTGTTGAGCACTGTTGATATTCCACCGCGCCATGTAGACAAAGAACTTTCCAATTTTCTCATACAGATTTTCTGGATGAAATGAAGCACTAAATGTGCTACTATATACTAGCTAATTATTAAATAATTTCTCATACCAATCAAGTATCAATAGCTGTGCAATGAAAAATGGTACATGTGCTGCACTAAGGTGCTGTACTAAATAATATATTATTTTTTATTTATTCGAATATAGTGCTAAAGCATAAAAATATATTACAATAAGGGCCGATATTATACTGAAAGTACAGAAAGGAAATCAAAACTCATTTTAATGTTTCAAAATTGCTGCTATTCTAAAAGTAGATGCCAGAATAAATTATTCTTTAACGTTTTCTTTAATCGTTTAATATTTTTTCTTATAGGCACTGAGAGCAATCCCAATTTTGTTACTCTTCACGGCAAAAGTGAAGTGCTTGAGGTTCGGAAAGAAACTGGAGGTAGGTCCAAATATCAGGTCTCTATTATTGTCATATTTTCATTTGGTAAACAATCATGACACTTATCAGCATTCTTGTTACAAGTTTCTATAGCATTTGTAATTTTTAATTGTCAGTGTATTTTGATTATGCACCTCTAAGTATTATATCAAGGTAATTTATTTTTTATAATTTTTTCAGACTCTTATATAATTATTATATGCATAATTATCAAGTTCTGACCCTTCACACAAACTAGATAGAAACTTCTTTCCTGGCGACGACCAAGATTTTCATTTTTTTCCCCTTTGCTTTTTTCCAGACCTCTTTAGGTGAGAAAGTTTTTATACTCGTATAAAGACTTATTATAAAAAAAAGCATTGGGTATTTAGGGTTTCCCAAAATGTACAGACACTACAAAGCTTTCTACAGTATGAAAGCAAGCTGAATCACTGCTTTATTAAATACACGAGAATCGATTTGTTTAACATTAGTTGTGTAATAGCTACTAAGGTATCATTGAAAGAAATAGTAATTTGGGATTCATCATCGCTTGAGGCAAATGACTTTCTTGTTAGGCTCTCTCTAACATCATCAGAATTTTGCAAATGCAGTTGTGTCTTACAAATATTATTTGAACTTGTGGTGGTAGCAAGTTATCTTAGAATGCACTGTTTGTCATAGTTATGTAAACACCATTATGCTTTTTATGTGAAAATCCATTGTCTAAATCAAGTCACACATATAATACAATGGAAGTCTTTTGCTGATACATCCACGAACTAGTGTGTGTGTGGGGTGGGTGGGTGAGAATAGCGTGTGTTGTAGTTGACTGATTAGCTAAAATAGCACAAAATTCTGATGACAAATATATAATAATTTATTTAATTTATTGAAGAAAACATTTTCTATTTGTTAAATCTATGTGGCTTGCTCAAGCAGTGACTTCAAAATCACTATAAGCTGATGTTGCTGTACGTAAATAATTAAAAGAACTTGGCCAGTTTTGATAGCTGAGAATTTTGTTGTCTATACACGTGTGTGGGTGTGTAAATAGCACTTTGAATCAATTGAAATGACTTTAACTTTAGGCTTTGATTACTGTAAGGACTAGGCTGTACTTAATTTAATTATAGGTGGTATTTTGTATGATTTATTAATATATTCATATTCATAGGAGGAAATAATAACTCTTCGATTGAACCAATAGAAAAAATTGAATTTAGTATGAGTGAAAATTCAAAAACTCTATCATGGTATAAATATGGATTTGCATTATATTGTCATGAAAATAATTGGACCGATATACGACAATTGTCCGTCTCTGTCTCAGTTTACACATCTGGAGACTTCATTTTTCCTGAGAAGTATAAATTGGTTAGTAGTGTTTATGAGATCACGTGTGATAAACCATTTTCTGCTAGTATAGAAATTCAGCATTGTGTTAATTCTTCAGATCAGCTGACATTTGCTGTGTCATCAGATGATAAGCCTCCCTTTCACTTCAGTGTTGTGGATGGAGGTGATTTTGTCAATAATACTGGTCTTTTAAAAGTGAGCAAGTTCTCTCGTTTTTCTGTTTTATGGAAGCGGTTGTTTCCTCCAGCAAGTATTATATATAACATTTACTTAAGCCATAGCAGACGACCAAAGATCATTGACAATGCGAAAATGTGGGATTTGTCTTTCTATGCTTTCAAAAAATTAAGAACTTTAGAACAATGTGTTGATAATTATATTGGTACACGGAATAACTTCCCTCATTTAGTTCGATGTTCAGTTGTACTTGAAGAAAGTGCAGAAGAGTTGACTTTTCAGTACAGTAATAGTGAACATTCTTTGGAATTTCATGAATATACTGAACTAACCATTACCAGAAATGAAATTGAAACATTTGGAAAAGATTCTGGACGCCCACCAGAATGTAAAATGATAATGAAAAATAAAAATCTAAGCATTTCATCATTTTCAGTTTCATTTAATATCACTGGAGCGAAGCCTCCAATTAACACTATTAAGTTCCACTGGCCAATAGTTGGTAAGTCTAGTAAATTTATTATGACTAACAAAGTTATGTTACGTGGTTTATAAATATTACTATTCACAACTTTTTCAAATACAATGTGTAGAATAAGGACAAAAACTATTGATAACAAGCTATTATAATGGGATACATATCCAGTTAAATTGTTGGTTAAACACTAAAGATGGGTAATATGCCTATATTTACTCGTTATCGTGTAACATGAAGGAAACCGTATGATAATAATTTGGATGATGTTACTGGCTATAAAACACACAATTCTATTTTGGCAAGAAAAACAACAAGGAATATAACTTTTCTTCACCATATTTAGAATGAGTAGCCTTCACCTCCATAGCTGAGAGCACCGGCCTTTGAACCATCTGGATAAATCAGAAATTTGAAGGCCTTATTAATCATTGTTAACTGTGGGGGAATAGGTCAAGTTATTAAGCCTGATCTTCCTCCTGAGAATGCCGCCACCAAGTTCTGTGACCTTCTAGTAGCTGTTGTATTACCTTACCCCTTATTGCTTCCTCAACCGAATGAATAAGTTTAGGTTTTAACACAAAATACACACACAGACAGAAAACAACAAAGACAAAGGATAAGAACAGAACTAACTCTAACATGTGCTCTGGCCCTTTATTTGAGAACACAGAGACTCTAAATAGCACACACCTCACATGGCTCCACTTGCACGCGACACAATGACACAGCACTATTCATGACTCTAATTCACATGTACACATAATGACCACATCTTGCACATGGCACAATGGCACACAGTTATACAGTCTCTAATACACACACACATACATACACCCTGACAGTACAGTTCATGGGCATTCCGCCCCACATTAACATATTATCAGCTTTATTTTCATGATTTATTCATCCTTTATTTTTTGTCCATTTCTCTTCCATTATTTTGTCCTTTTATTTTTTTCTCCATTTATTCCTTTCCCTTTATTTGTTTTTTTTCCCCTTTATTTTTTATTTTTCTTCAATTTTTTTTAACTTTCTCTCTTGTCTTTTTCACTTTTTTGTTTGCTAATCCCACCCCTTACCCTGTCCATTTATAAAACTTTTTAGTGAGAGCACTGGTACATGTACTTCCAATTTGTTGGCTCACGAGTAAGTTATACCTAAAGTTACTACAGCTATGAAAATATGGATTTTCTTCTATGAGCTAAGTAATAGTTAGAGCATAAGAGCTTGGGTACTGGTGCATTTAGTGCACTGAAGCCCAAGGGCCGTAGGCCCAAGGGCTTTGTGCACTAAATCCACCAGTACCTAAGCGGCGCATGCTCTAACTATTTTAGATCCCGTTTACCCAGGCCTGCCCAGTTACCACTAGCAACTTTGTTTATCAGGTGTCAAGCGAATTCTTCCGTGTTTCCGGCCCAAAATTAAAATTCAATTAAAATTCAATTGAAGCACAGGCAAGTTTACTTTAGCAAGTTTACTTTAGCATTGTAGCTGCCAGCTGTTATCTCCAGATCTAACTCTATCGTGGGCTGCTCTGCAGTAAGCAGTAAAGCAGCTAGCTATGGTAAATTCCTGTGGTATGAGAGTGGCAGCAGGAGAGTTATATGATAGGGGTGGTCCCATATAGGTGGATATGAGAGAATAGTAGACCCTCCATATCTGGCCTCACATAACCTGCTCCCGGCCTATTCTATTAAACTAAAACTCAAAAATAGCAATACCCCAAGGTTGGTTAGTATGCACAGTTCATATACCTAAAGGCAAAAAATATTGCACACTTACCAAGTTAGTACACCTAGTAACAATATAGCAACGGGATCTAAGAACTTTAAATAGCATTACTGTCAAATTGTCATAACTTTCGTTAATATTAAAATCCAGTATTGTAATAGTAGTTTTTTTGTAATATTGCTGTATCTATAGTAGTACTATAATTGTCTATACCGCTCAGCTTTAGTAATAACAAAAATACAGCTAACAATGTGGGGCTACTCTTGATTATAACAAGCTTGTGTCCTATAATTTCAAAAAATTCCTATAATCCAAGTAGAGTGTGTGCCTGAATAGCATAGTTTATTGTTAAGAACATTTCAGACAGTGGACCTTCTCCAGCTATAGTGAAAAGAGTTTACACAATGATCTGATTATACGTAGGATGACATTCCCAAGATGAAAGTTGGTGGTAATTGGCCGAATGTGCAGTGGTAATTGGATGAACTGTTAAAACAGGGTGCTTAAATAACACCTCACGAGGTGTTTGCCAGGAGGCGCTGCCTGGACACCCCACTTTGAGCCCTTATAACTTCCTCAACACATATGTACTTTACCAAATGAGCATAAATAATAATAGCTTATACCCTTTAGTTTCCCCATTTCAATAATCTTTTAGTTGTGACTTACTACGGAAACAATATAAAGCTTAGGGTGTCCAGGCAGCGCCTCCTACTTAACACCAAAACACCCCATTTTTAACAGTGATGGTAAATAGATATAGTATGGTTGTGAATGGTGATGGTAATTGGCCTGGACTGTTCTTTGAAGACTTACAAGTAATTGATTAAGTAAAGAGTAAAAATGAAATAAATTTAAGTATAAGAAGTAAGAAAATATAGATAAAAGGATTAAAATAATATAATGAATGAATAAAATAAAATAAATAAATATAATAAAATCAATAAAGTAAAATAAAATAAAATAACAAATAAATTAAATAAACAGTAACAAATAATAAATGATGACACTCTGTAAGCTATTTTAAGTGGATTCCAGATGAGCCAGCCACATCTGGTTCAAAGTTAGTCCACAATCCAAATTGCTGTTGTGCTTGGATCTGTGGATCCAGATGGCTTCTGTAGTTCTTCTCTTCCAATAGTTGGATTCTTGTTTGAGTACTTCTGTTCCATCCCAATTCACTTTGTGTCCTGTATCATCCCAGGCATGAACTGCTACGCCATTCCTACGGTCACCAGTCTTCACAGCACACTTGTGTTCGCTGACTCTCTTCTCGAGTGACCTCCCAGTCTCACCAATGTATATTGTTTCACAGTCAATGCAAGGGATCTGGTATACCACTTCCTTCCTCTTCATGTCTGATAAGGGGGTCTAACACGTGTAAGTAGTTGACGAAGGGTGTGATCAGACTTGAATACTGCTTTCACATCTACATTCCTGCATGTTCCTTGAATGGTCTTAGAGAGTCCCTTGATATATGGAAGGTATAACAACTTTGTCTTCTCCGTCTTCTCTGAGGTATTCGATGTTGGCTGTGGATTTCTTCTTAAGTTTTGACTTATGATCTTGTCTGGATAGCTATTTCTCTTGAATGTCTCTCTTAGATAACTTAGTTCCTCCTTTATTGTAGTGTCATCACACACCATCTCTGCTCGCTTACTGAGACATTTTACTGTTTCTGACTTCACATATGGATGGTAGTGTGAGGTGTAATGCGTGTACAAGTCAGTGTGTGTACATTTGCGATGGACTTTGGTGATAAATCCCTCTTTATTTCTTCTAACCAATACATCCAGAAAGCCAATCTTGTCGTCTTCTTCCACTTCTTTAGTAAATTGAATATTATCATTCTGACTGTTGAGATGGTTTTAAAATTTATTTAGGCGGCCTTCACTATGGGCCCAGGTAACAAAGGTGTCATCTACATACCTAATCCACAGATCGGGTACTATTCTGCTGGTGGTTAGAGCTTGTTTCTCCAATTGTTCCTTGTATAAGTTGGTAACCACTGGGGAAAGAGGTGATCCCATAGCTGCACCGGCTATCTGTTCAAAAAATTGGTCTTCAAATACAAAGTAAGTTGATCTTAGACAAAGATCTGTGAGTTGGCATATGTCTGGAATAGATAAAGCTGTTCGATCATCCAGCATGTGGCCGTCTTTAAGAATGCACTTATGCATTGAAGGGCTTCATACAGCAGAACTTTAGTAAAAAGACTGATGACATCAAAGCTAACTGTCATATCTCCTTTCTCTACTGTTTCTTTCTTGATTCTCTCCACAAACTCAGCGGAGTTCTTTACATGGGACTCAGTTTTGCCGGATAGTGGTGATAGAATTCTGGTTAGTTCTTTGGCCAAATGGTGCGTGGGAGAACCTTTGAGGATTTTCGTCTGAGTGGGGTACCTTGTTTGTGGATTATGGATAGTCCATAATATGTGTGGTGGTTTTGAGAACTGAGGTGAGATGTGTCTTGAGTCCTTCACTTTGCTCAATGATTCTTTCAGTTGTTTCTCAATTTTCTTTGCTGGGTCTCTTGTGAGTCTTCTGTAGGCGGGGTCTTCTGTAGGCGGGGTCACTTAGCATCTCCAGCATCTTTCCCTTGTAGTCTGATTTGTCCATAACCACGGTCGCATTTCCTTTGTCCGAATCTTTACGAAGTTCCACAATGGCCTGTCTGTGTTGTTTGTTGAGATTCTGATCAGGTGGTTTGGCTCTGTATAATGCTATGCTGACTTCTTTTCTCAATTGATCTGCTTCAGAATTTGATAATTGTTTACAAGTGCTTTCAGTGGCAGCAGTAATCTTGTCGTGTGGAATTTTTCTAGGGGTAGTGGCTAATTTGAGACCAAGGGCAAGTGCTTTTTGCTCACTTGCTGAGAGATGCCGACTAATTAGGTTCTTTACTTTCATTAGGTCTGTCTTCGTTGTTTGATGAACATTATTTAATTTCTCAATTTTTTTTAAAATTCTCATTCAGGTTGATACTCATAGCAATGAACCTCTACGATAGAGAGTGTGTGCACCTTTTTACCTAAATTCGCTCAAATTCACTTCACTCTTTAGAGTGGTATGATGTCAATATTTTACATCATTGTACCCTATTTTTCTTCTATTTTTTTAGTCTAATAGAAGTACAAGCATTCATGAATTTGAATGATTGTGTAATTTATTACCATAATTTGAAGAGTCATACATTAGTTACTGTTAAATCAGCAGGCATTATTTTCATATGTTTTATTGATCTTTTTAGATATAGATGGACCTAATTCCACTGAAATTAATGCATCAGTATCTGAACTATCTGATAAAGATTTACAGGATGTTGTTGATAAAGTGTATAGAGCTAGAGATAAGTGGTATGAAATTGGATTAGGTTTGCGCATACATGTAGACAAGCTTGAAGCAATTAAGAAAGATTATGCAGAAGTCGATACATGTTTCAGAGAGATGCTAACTTATTGGTTACGTCAACCTGATCTAAACAGAAGCTGGAGCACTTTGGCACAATCCTTGAAAGGACACCTGGTTGATCGTCCTGATATAGCCGGACACTTAACATCATAACATCATAGTTGTATTTTTTACTTAAAATAGTTTTTATGAGCACAATCTTTTAATTAAATAAAGTCATTTTAAACCTATTTTTAATTATAGTAATAATAATGAATTATGATTTTTTTTGTGTTATAAATGAATATATTTAATTTTTAAATGAGTATTAATTATTTATACTCATTTAATGAAATTAGAAGATGATGAACAAAATTTGCATTAGCTAATAAAAAGGCAAAATATTGTGAAATAAGAAGAAAGTACAGTGAGCTATAAAAATATTCATCGTATTCCAATGATTAGTACTCATTATTAATAAATAACAAAACTGAGTTACAAGTTTGGAGAAATTATGTAATGAGTAAGATTTATCCGGCTGCTGGACAGAAATCATCTTCAATTTTTTTTTATAGTAATAATAATTATAATAACTAGTGGTGTGCTTGAGCACAAATGGTGAACAAGCCTAATAGTTAGGTAACTGAGTGCTTGTCAAGAATTCGAGGTAATTCAGACAGTCAAAGTAACTTAAATTTGATACTACAGAAGTTATCAACACTCAGGAAATTGAGGTAAGTAGTACTTCTATATTTGTTGGCTAAAATTACATAATAACACTGGTTGGTTTTTTTTTCGTAGCTGAATTACTGTGAATTCTTGACAAGCTCTCAGCTACAAAAACAAAAGAATATTCCATTTGTTAGCTAAATATGCAAAAATAACTCTGACCTTTCTTTTGTATCTAAAAGCTTGTCAAAAGTGACTGGTAAATTCAAATAGTCAGAATGGCTTAAATTTGATACTACGGAAATTACTACTGCTCAAGAAAATGAGGTAAGAAAGTAATTTTGTATTTGTGTGTGCTAAAATTGATGGTCTTTTGTTTTTGTAGCTGAGAGCTTGTTGTCAAGAATTCGAGGTAATTCAGACAGTCAAAGTAACTTAAATTTGACACTACAGAAGTTATCAATACTCAGGAAATTGAGGTAAGTACGTAGTAATTCTATATTTGTTGGCTAAAATTACATAATAACACTGGTTTATTTTATTTTATCGTAGCTGAGAGCTTGTCCAAGAGTTATTGGTATCAAAATGGCTGATGTAAGTTACCATTAATCAGGTAAGAGAGTGATTTTGTGTATTTGCTGAAATAAAAGGTCATAACTTCTATTATAGTGTTTGCATGAACTAAGCTAAAACATAGTAACAATACCAGGGGCCTAGCAGTGATTTTACCATGGGTGAGGCGAAAATCAACACCAGTTATAACCAATAAGTATCACTACACGTTTCTTGATGAGAAAAGTGTACAAAGTGTAATATGTAACAATGAAGTTTGACCATTAAAAAAATAATAGAGTTTAATGTAATATAATTATAGCAAAGTTACTGTTTTAAAATTTGGGAAACTTGTTTCTCCTATATTCAGAGCTACTAAATCCATTTGCAATGTAATGTAACTCATTTTGAATTTCTGGACTTGTGTACTTGTCACCATGCCTCCTCTCCAGCCATTGCTTAATATCCTGTGAAATTATATTTGATTTATCATAATTCTATAAATTAGGTTTCATAACTATTAAACTTACAGGTTGGTCATGACTACGTAGCTTCATCAACTGGATAAAATTATTCTCACTCTCTTCATGCCCTTGTAAAACTAAACGTTGTCAACCTAAAAACTGAATATCTTGAATAATAGTCATTAACATTCTCCAGTTATATTCTTTTTCTCCTTTGTATGCCTTATTAAGTAAGTAACCTATGCTTTTCTGTGAGCCAGTAAGAGCTGAAATGGCATCCACATGGTACGACAACTGCTTCCTGTTATTTCAAAACAATTATGGCAAACATATTTAGCTAAGATTAGCTGCAAACCTGAATCTTGAACATACATCTTTCCAGTTAGTGAATCCAACAGAGATAAATGCAGGATGTGTATTGCAGTTATCTTTTTGCAATAATTTCTTTTCAGTAGCCTGAGAGCAGTAAAAGCATAGCATAGAATCTTTCCCTTCTAAATAATGAAGCCATGGCCATGTGTCAAACCACGAGGACTTAAAACTTCTTTTTTCACCCTTTTTACCAAATGACCTAGATGGAAAGCTAAGTTTCTTAGGCTGGTTTGCCTGAAGCTGGAAATTACTGACACCACAGCTTTCTGCCATCTTGCTCAGCCAACAAAATGAACTGGGTTACAGCTGTATTTAGTCTATACAGCTGCATTCTTACTGCAGCTGCTTTACAGTTTATGTTAATTCAAATACATGTAATGGTAATTGATCAAACTACTTTTGATGTAAAATCAATTATTTATTTTGTGTACAAAATAAAATTATTGGTCTACTTAGCAGCTTGATATTGCTGATAAACTAATTTTTCATTCATTTTTTTATTTTGACACTGGTTGCTAGCTAATTCTCTCATGAAGATTTTTATGCCAACACAAAAATAAGTCCTATTATGGGTGTGGCTTCATAGAAATCTGGGTGAGGCAGTCGCCTCACCTGCCTCACCATGTGCTAGGCCTATGAATACTCTAGTTTAATGTTACCTAACTATCAGGCTTGCTCGCCATTTGTACTCAAGCACACCACTTGTAGGTAATAGGGGTGGATAATGCAAAATCGGGTATATGTTATATGTATGCATGTATGGATGGTACGTATGCCCCTTATGACTTTTTAGGCTTGACCCCAGTTTCCTGTGACACTACAGCATTTAGCAACTCTTACTTTATACTTAGGCTCCATATTGTGAGATAGTTCCTGCGAAACATTTATTTTATGTCACAAACAGTTACTGCAGCTGGTTCCTATGGCATTGAAAACCCTTTACCAGGCGTAATTAAAAAACTTCGCCGTTTCTTGGGGGGGTGCTATACTAAGTGCCGCTCATTTATTGTCAATAGCAACTGGCAGTCAGAATGACTAATGCTAAGGAAGCGAGCACTACTTGGGGGAAGCAAGGGATTTGTTAGCTAGTTAGGTTTCGAGTATAACTATAGGCAGCAGTAGTTGCATGGTTTTTTTCTCTCCAATGAGTTTGCTGGCTCACTTCCCAGTACTAGCGGGAGCTTGTACAAAGCTAATAAAGTTCTTGCAAATAGTTTGGTTTGACACAGATTCTTATGCTGTTAAAGATAGTCTCTAGTCAAATGAATTAAAATTGATTCATACTATAATATGCAGCATATTGTAGTTTCTTCTACCAGTTCTCATAGCTACCAGAGAAACAAAAGTAAGTACTGATCGATATTTAGAAATGTTAATAACGGTATTTACTATTGTTATTGTTATTATTATTATTTTTTTGTAGGCTCTGCAATGGGGCAGATTATGAAGGTATAGCTAGTTAATGCTGGATGGTGTGCAGGACTCTATCCAAGCTATTTAAGTTTGGGCCAACAAAATTCTAAAAATTCAACGCATAGTATATCATAAAGAATAGTAAATACTCTTTTTTTTTCGCAGGTTAAATGTTTACTAAGAACAAAACATCTTTTTTCTTTATTTTTTCCCCTTCGATAACAGTTCAACTACCTTTTTCAGTGGCAGTGCAGGAGGGAATGCTGTAATCAATGCTGTAGCGATTGTGGGTGATGTTGTTGCTGTTGTTGTTGTTAATATTATTATTATTATTATTATTAATTATTATTATTATTACTACTATTATTATTATAAATTACTTTCTCCACTCCTACAGTTGAGATTTTTACTCTCTTTATCCTCACTGACGTCCTGGATTCAAGGATTTCCTGTCAGGACTACCATCTCCATCTCACCTGACACTTACACTAACCATCACAATTTTACCTTTATACTGGTAGAGTATAATATTTGTATTTTGGCTTTTCCATTGGCCCCATTGATTATTCTATAGTAACCTGATTATTATGTTTAATATTTGAATTGTTATACATTTTTAGATGAACCATGTCCTTCTGAAATTAAAGCATCAGGAGTTGAACTATCTGATCGAGACTTATTTGATGTCACTGAATATGTTTTGAAGCTAGGGATAAGTGGAATGAAATAGGATCAGGTTTGGGCACACCTAAATGTGAATGTACATACAGGTGACAGTTGAAGGTCCACAAAGAGGGAGTGGGGCTGGGCAATTATATCCCCTACCTGCATGCTTGAAGTGTGGGGGTGAGGGTGTTGCTCCCACAATCATAAAGGTCAATATTATTTGCTCTTTGACTATGCACACTTGATCGGCTATGAGTCAGCATTATTTAATTCTTCTTCACATTCATGAATAATTACTGATGAACTGCATACCTGTGGACAAGCTACTAGCAATTGAGACAGATTATAGAAAAGTTGCTGATTGCTTGAGAGAGATGCTGACTTATTGGTTACGACAACCTGACTTAAACAGAAACTACAGCTCTTTGGCAAAATCTCTGAGTGGAAAACAAGTTGATTGTTCAGATTTGGCCAAAAAATTACCAGCATGATTACATTATTATCATGTACTTAGTATAGCATACTGTGTGTGTTGTATCAGTTAGATTAGTTCTTGTAAATATTGATAGTGGTTGTAGGTCATCCGAGGTTATTTTTTGCTTTTTGTTGTTGTATTTTATTCAGACATAGCTAGCTAATTGATGTTGTTGTTTTGTAGTTTTTTTCCCTATTTCAGTATCCATGCTGCCACATTATTGTGCTTCCATGAGTCATTCATTGACAATCTTCAAGTTTGTTTTCATAGCTATGATTAGCTAAACCTGCCTCTGCAATAGGTAGCTATTGGTAAGAGAATCAAACTAAAAAATGAAATAGTGTTTAGCTCATTTGATTTATATAGCAAGTGAATCTTTGGAGGAAAGGGTCTTGAGACACCTGCTCAATTTCTATGACACCAATCATTTTTTCTTGTGTAATGTTTAGCCTTATTCAATATACACTGAAATAATTATAATATGGAAAAGTATAAACTTTGATTTGGCATTCAGTGATTCTAAGGCAAAATGAAAAATCATAGCCACAGATTTAGAGACGAATTTAATGCAAGCAATTTGACAAGGAAGGAGTCTGCTATGTGCTTCTCTGGCTCAAACATAGCAATCAATCCAAACCTTGTTATTTGACCAATGCAAAACTGATAAAAAAAATCAAGCAAATTAAATAAAAGAATGTGGGCTAAATTTATACGAGAAATAGATGATTTCAGTTCAATTAGATCTCCCATTTAAATAAGCACTTGCACTTAATCTTATTATCGATGTGTATTGAAAATAATATTGCATTAATGACTGCATTGATTTTGTAGATAGTTGGTTGCAAGGAGATAGGACGCCAATTGTAATCTTTTTAGAATAGTTACTCTCAAGTCCATCTCAACGAAATGATGAGGGGGGACATGGTTACCACACTCTAATTAGTAGGAATAACACGTGCAACAAGTCCATCTGAATGAAATGATGAGGGGGGACATGGTTACCACACTCTAATTAGTAGGAATAACATGTGCAACAAGTCCATCTGAATGAAATGATGAGGGGGAACATGGTTACCACACTCTAATTAGTAGGAATAACATGTGCAACAAGTCCATCTGAATGAAATGATGAGGGGGAACATGGTTACCACACTCTAATTAGTAGGAATAACATGTGCAACAAGTCCATCTGAATGAAATGATGAGGGGGAACATGGTTACCTCACTCTAATTAGTAGGAATAACATGTGCAACAAGTCCATCTGAATGAAATGATGAGGGGGAACATGGTTACCACACTCTAATTAGTAGGAATAACACGTGCAACAAGTCCATATGAATGAAATGATGAGGGGGAACATGGTTACCACACTCTAATTAGTAGGAATAACATGTGCAACAAGTCCATCTGAATGAAATGATGAGGGGGGACATGGTTACCACACTCTAATTAGTAGGAATAACACGTGCAACAAGTCCATATGAATGAAATGATGAGGGGGGACATGGTTACCACACTCTAATTAGTAGGAATGTCATGTGGAACATGTCCATCTGAATGAAATGATGAAGGACACTAGTAAGCTTGTATGAATGCATCAATTGATACAGTAGCTAATAGCTACAGCTACCTATGCCCCATTATACAATCTCTACCTGGTCATTAGCTATTTCATTATTCCATCACCTCATGCAATATCTCATAAATTAGTAAAATTTATTAAGTTCAAATGTTCATAGTTTCAATTCTATCATTCATGTCCACTAATGGGATGCTACTATTTTCAATGATACAGTATAAAAAAAAGTGTGATAACTAAAATATAAAACAAGTGCATTATGCATTCAAGTTATACAATTCACTGCAAGTTCAGACTTCTACTTGATATATATATCTGCAAATGAAACGGTGTATTTCATCCACCTCATCTCAATATTATCAGTGGTACTATAGTTCAGGTTTTTACAAAAATACGGAGGATTATTGAACAAACAACAGGTACTGTGTTGACCACACCCATGGCCATCCCATAGTAGGTCAGAATCGTCTTTTGGACGCACCCATTTGTTACTCGTTTTATTGTAGACATGTTCACGTTTTGAATCACAGAAGTAGTCGTTACCAACATAAGATGGAGTCAGGTGAGGCCATTGAATGTAGCTACTACAAGGACAGTTGTAGTTGGTGTAATGGGTGTCGATCTCATTATCAGAGCGTGCAGCCACAAATGACCAGATGTGTCTTCTATTGCCAGGTGGTCCATGTGTTAGAGACACACCACTCATATAGTTAGACTCAATAGATGAATGATAACGAATAAAGGGATAAAATGCAACTCCCCATCTATATGCATGTCCTAGTATCCTCCCACACACTGTGGAGTAACTAACACCCTTCACTGGTATAGGCACAGTAAAAACTTGATGGCTACTCCGACATCTAGTAATGACTTGTTGAGTGTTTGGATCAGTTATGTAGTCTCGTCTTGTTCCTTCTGGACATTCATCTATGGAGTAGTTATATAGAGCCACTCTAGTCCAGTCTGAGCTGCCACACCCACAAGGTCGAAACCGATGATTCTTGTTGAAGTAGTCTTTAGTCTTCTTAATTTCTTGGTCAATCATATCATTGGCAGGACAAGTAGTAGCAGGCGTGGATTCGTCGTGTTCCAGTGATGAAGGACTTATTTTAGTTGGAAGCTTTGATGGATCAGCCTGAGCCATTTCAATGACTACTACTAACATTGCAAAGTAAATCATGTTGAACATTGTTTGAGAAGAATACAACAGAATACTACCAAGAACTTGTCAAAGTCAAGAGTATTTATAGAGCATAAGGACCATACCTAACATGGTTAAATTAGCTAAAATGGTTCCAATCAATTCAGTTTCACTATTAATGCTTCCTAACTACTACAAATCTTGTGTAAAAAGTCAAGTCATTTAGCTAATAAAATGGAACAAAAATAAATCATTTTCAATGATGGAGGATATTCAGAACCCACAAGTACTCTCAGGATGGTTTTCCTAATGTAAACATGTATAGTATTATATACTCTATATACACACATTTAGTATAAGTAGCTATACCAAATATTAATGTTGTTATTATTCATTAGTTTGATCATAAACTGGAAATGGTTATCTGAAATGTAACTATACATGTACTGCAGCATAGCCACTCTCTCACTCAGTACATGAATCTGTATACATCCCATCAAATCAAGTAATAAACGTCTTAATAAATTATTCAATATCATTATATCTCCAGATAGCAGTGATAGCCATGACATAACTAATACTAATTTCACTGACTAAATGAAAGATATATTTGGCATATACCTATTCACGCATCATTATAACTTGTGCAATGAAAAACGTGAATAACTCAGCCAAAGAAGATCAGAGCTGTATTAGCGACAACTGTGATTAGGTGCCTTTTTTTCTTATGACTGGCTGAACATTTATTACAAGTTTTCAGCATACTGCAGTGTTATATCGGTGGACGGACTGCGAGACATGATTATGCGATGTAATGAGGTTGATATATGCTCAACAATTCGTGGTTGCTAAATTCTGATGCCACAAAAACAGAATATAGGAGGTAAGAGACACATAGACTATTGATCTAGTCACTTGAGTGAAATATACTCTCAAGTATCTTTTCTATTTATATCATGACTAGCTATAAAATTTGCAAAAACAGTAATATGCCACTGATCTATACATGAATCTATGCTGAACTTTTGTCATTAATATATGCATTTATGGTTTCTGTCCACAACTCTTTATTGCTGCTGCCAGATGTAGTTGTAACCTCTCTTTATCCATTATTGCAGTCTTCCTGTAAAAGAGTTTGTTGAGATTCTCGGCTGTAAGTTAGTGCATCTTCGACACATAGCTCCACAGTCACTCCCTTTCTACAAATGCACCTCTCTGTCTCGTACCTATTTTTTGCCACAAATATTACTCTGTCAAGGACTATACTTTTGTAAGTGAGTATATGTCAGTAGCTTTTTTTGCTTCCATTTATTTCAAAACTAGGACGTATCACAATGTGTGTTAAGCATCATAGTTACAAATGAAATTAAAATTGTTATGGCCCCACATATATAATCAAAAGAATAAACAGTGTAATCTATCCCCTGAGAAACAAAAAGTGCCTCCCCACTCAAAAAAGTAGCCACCAACCATAACACGCCATGTACCGCATAACGCTACCCCAAGACAACTAGATGCAAGTCGTATCATACCTCACAGTGCATCGTTGGATGTAATGATTATGATCAAATTCTGTTTGTGTGTTAAATACTTGGGCTGACTGATCATCATTCAGGGCTATGTCTTGTGGATGATAGAGAGTATTATTCACGACAAGCTACTATCACGGCAGAGCTAATTACTTTTCTCAAACTTCAACCAGAAATTATAAAAAGTAAGATACTAAAACAATGAACTCATCGTTCAGAGTAAGTATAATAGCTAACTAATTAATTCAATAGCTAATTGTGAGTAATCTCCAAAATCAGAGAGTGATCAACAGACAAGCAGAAAAAACGATTACAACCCTCTTGCACATGTGCACTGAGAATTAATTATTATGCATGACCATTTGTGTACTTGAATACATGTGTTTGCATGTTAATGTGACAGCATCAAAATAAGCTGTTCACATTTATGTATTGATTTGTACCAATATATAATGTCTACACATGCAATCATTATATTCATGTACACAGAGCATGCAACCTAATGGAGTGTTCATTATTAAAGTTGCTGATGCAGCAGATCCAGTTTAGCATACCCAGCTGATAACTGGTAGTTGAAAGTAGCACACACAAACATACAAGTTGCCTTAAGCTCACTATTATCATTAGTACACAATCATTTAAACTATGCTCCAGGCACCACACCCCTTCATCTGTGAAGGCAGATTTTGTACAAGTCTCTACTCACTTGACTGCAGTTTTGTGTATTGTATACGTTAGTTAACGTCTCAATTGCTAAACTTAAAGCAGAAACAAGAAAATTGCAAGATAACATAATAATAAATGAGAGCATTCCATAAGCAGGCAATAGCTAGTCTTCTGAGGGTTTGCACCTCTCATATTTAATTAGTTGGCATCTTAATGTTTCTTGTAGCTATGCTGTTAATAATTATTCTTACAATTAATATTTCAAGTTTCTTTACTCTTATAGTAACTTATAAAACAAAGCCTTTCTTTCATTCTATATGAATAACTAAAACATGTCTGGAATCTCTAAACCAAAATAACCCTGGCTGTAATCATGAGAGTCTAGAATGAATTTTATAGTATAATATATACATAATCTATGGATAAATTGCTGACGATAGCAGGTGGTGTTGACGTCTGTTTTTTAGGAACTGATCAGTAGATGTCTAATTCCATACAAAATTATCCTCCACTATGTTAGTCATTGAAAATACTAGTCTTCAACTTCCTTATCTTTCACAATGAAACTACAAGATAACACAATACCATTATTTCATTGCCGTATTTAGTTCATATTAATTTATCAAGTTTATATAGTTCCTCCTCCTCAAAACTTACTCATGTTTGTGTGTATCTTGGCTGATTAAAGTGTTTCATTTTCTTAGAAGTATGTGAGTTTTATTCTGTATTATTTCTTTTTACTATTGTCAATTTGAGTGCACAGTACCGAATTAAAGGTCACGGAGAGGCAATCAAGATCATCTGCTCAACTCTCGACAACTAAACAAAATAGGTTAAGTGGATTGTTAAACTCACTCATAATCTTACTTATCTATTCTCTATATTAGTTGAGAATAGTAACTAGTCTTCACTTTTCTTGAGCAATTTTGCACAACAGAAAGCAACTAACACACACAACAAATTTATGTTCTTGTTCACATATGAAGAGTTACTGCTGTAAATGTGTATGTTTCTGAGTAAATAGAGTGCCACACCCTCAACACTGGACTGCTCACTCTGAAGCACACTGTAATAGCTAGACAACACGTTATGTAGCTTGCTTGGGTAGAAGAGGAAGTTACAGACTGGACTGCAGGACCCTTATCAGACCAGGCTGGTTTGGTATAGTCCACCTTTTTTATACCTACAGTAGAGTCTGATGGTGATGGATACTCACACAGCAAACTCATTAATAATACCTTATGCATAGAGGTGGGAGAATTAAAAATTTAATTGTATTTCTGGACATTTACCAACCAAATATGTTGATAGGAGAGATGACTGCACACTTTGCCAGCACACTGTAGCTAACTAGCTAGGCAACCCAATATATAATAGAGAACTATGTTGGGTGTATATATATATAGGTATGCAGCAGTACATTTTACATTAGTTATGTAGACTAGACTAACTTTGAAAATATATTTATTTGGGGGTGGCAGTGGGGGGGGGGGGGGGGGGGGGGTGGGGAATAATTGAAAGAGTTGAAACCCAAATAACCTTAAATCAAAAATAGTAATTCTGTCAAGTTGTATCACAGTAAGCTATATTCATGCATAATTGAAAGTTAAACTATTCATTTTGTTGAGAACATTATATATACAGTACAAAAAGGATGAAAAAAGAAGAAAAGTTAGAATGGAGGAAATCTTGATTTTCTGTAATCATTCATGTGTTGAAAGCAAATTATACAGGTTGATTGGTAGACCCCAGAGGCAGAAGTCATACTGCTGCAGTCAGGGGCACATCTCGGATTTTTTAAGGATGGTCACCTCCAAGTTCTGGACAAGACTTATGATAAAATGCATACTGAATAATGGACATTTGGTCCACCCTATAAGTAGAGCAGAGTAACATCCTCACAGACACAGACATCCTCACAGACACAGACACACTGGTGGATTCTTCTAATTACTGTTATTACTTCCTGACTGTCGTGAGCTCCTTGTTTCCTCTGCTGTTAGTCAGACAGTCAAACTCCTCAACCAGGCAGTTCTGGATGATCATAAATGGCATAGTTCATAAGCTGTGACCATAGCTAGCCCTTTCACCATCAATAGCTCCATATGGCGATTTTAGAGAATGAAACTAGCGATGAGGAGGGTGAAGGAATGTTTGCTTGTGCTGGGCAGCAGCATTTGGACACAGTTGAGCTAGCAACTCTGAGTAGTGGAGTGGAAGTTCAGCCTAGTAGCAACTACTGGAGCCAACTTGGATGTTTCAGGTAAATGTAGAGTAGTAAAATAAATGTAGTAGCTATATAAAATATAGTCTAACAATACTTTTTAGGTGTTATAGTAAGTAACATGCAAAATAGCTGGTTGCAAGTCAATATGAAATTAATAAAAATAAAAATAAAAATATATATATATATAGAGAGAGAGAGAATGCACATGAATAAATTGAACAGGAATCAATTGACATGGACGATCAAGCAAGTCAAGGGAGTTTCCATCTTCCATCATCCATGGAAGACTTCAGTCCTTCATCTACTATGGAGGTCACTTCTCAAGGGTCTGGAGCAGAATCAGACATTTCTATGGTGGCTTTTTCGGGCCACTTCCTTCCATCCTATTTCCATCCTATTTCCATCCTAATTCCTTTTTTTTTAATACAACTGGTAAAAAAAAAGAAGACAATAAAAATATACAAAAAGTTCAGACTACACCGTCCAGGGAGGGGGGTATGGTGGGGAGACGGTGGAGCCACAGGGATGCCTAATTCCATCGTACTGCGCATGCGCATTATCAAACGGCTGCTCACATTTTTATTCATCAGCTCGATGACTTTTAGTTTTAGTTTTAGCCATTATCATCCTATGTTAGTTCTGGTTAGCTTACTAAAATGGTTTAGGTGTAACTAAAATTAATTTTAGTTTTAGAACCAAAACAACACTAGAAAATTCCAGCAATGAACCATACATCAATGATTCACTTTAGATTAGACTAACTACTACGACCAATTCATGCACATATTCAAGACAGGAGTTACAGCTTACTTGAAAGTATGTAGTTGTTAGAAGCCTGTAGCTAACCTTTTTACTTGTAGTGTGTACGTATTTTTTTCTCTCTCTTACTGTACATTAATTTGCAATTGAACCATGATGGCATCTATCTTATTTAATCTAGCAAAAATTGTTGATTTCTCTAGTTACTTTGGCTATTTTGTGTTTGCAAACGAAATATACTTTTCTTGATTTAAGCTGACTAGTTATATCCACTAAGCTTGAAATTCCTGAGTTGTGGTGGCTCAAAGGCTAGAACACTGCAAACCTGGTATTCTGGGTTCGATTCCCCAGCGACAACTGAGAAGCTTTCATATTTTTACTTTGGCTTTTCCATTGGCCCCATTGATCTATTCTATTGTAACCTGATTATTGTGTATAATGTTTGAATTGTTATGCATTATTTTAGATGAATCATAGCCTGCTGAATTTAAAGCATCAGGAGTTGAACTATCTGATCGAGACTTATATTATGATGTTATTGGACACATTTTTGAGGCTAGGCATAAGTGGTACGATATAGGATTAGGTTTGGGCATACCTGTGGACAAGCTACAAGCAATTGGGACAGATAATAGAAAAGTTGCTGATTGCTTGAGAGAGATGCTAAATTTATACGACAAATAGATGATTTCAGTTCAATTAGATCTCCCATTTAAATAAGCACTTGCACTTAATCTTATTATCGATGTGTATTGAAAATAATATTGCATTAACGTTTTTTTTTTAAATTGATGTAGAGACAGTTCAGCCATTGGCAATCAATGCCAATTGTGAGAATGGTCACTACAATTTGAAAATTGTCATATTCTCTAAATGTTTTCTAAATCAGTAATTATTATCCATTATGTTCCAAGATTAGTAGTCTCTAAACCTCACTTTTAAAAGAAGACATTTTCTACCTCTCAGTTCACGTTTAATCTTGTAGCTACAAAACAGATATATAAGCTAACATACAAAACACATCTTGAACATATTCAGAGACTTACTGTGATGGTGGTTGGCCGCCACACGGGTTCTTTGCCAGTCGCAGAGGGTCTAGTTGTCTCAGTAAGGTAGTTAATATGATTCCAATGGTTCAAATAACTCACACAAATCAATGAGTGCAGCCATTCTAACAATCGCTAGACTGAACTGCAATGAATCTAGTAGGTCTTTATATAGGAATCAGTTCAAACACACAAACATATAAATGTGTAAATAGTAAACAATTAATTAGTCGAGTTCAGTGTCAACAACAATTAAGTTTGAATGGGATCCACTGTGGGTTTTTCAATAATCCAATTATCACCGTCTGGAAGCTCTGGGGGTTTCTTTGTGGTTGTGTACAGTTTCTGTGTTGGGGAGCCATCCCTGGCACTTACTGAACTACAGGAGTCAATTTCCAATGCTAACCTTGAGTGTCCTTAAATGTGAAGTCTTCAAAATCATGCAAAGCTGCTTCATTGTGTGTGGAGTGAACTCCATTATCTGTTGTAGTTATTGCCCTTCCTATTGAAGACGTTGCTGATTTACTACTCTGTCACTACATAGTGTATTTAAATTCTTCATTGATTTAATCATTATGTAAAGACTTACATATTAGCTACAATTCATAAATAATTTGACCAATCAAAACAACTATTAGGATGTTTTCTATATTTTTTGTTTTAGATTTTTTTAGTTACTCCAATAAATGTAATTTATTTAATACACAAAATGACATATTCAGGTTGCAACATAATTCTGAGTAATAAAGTCACCAGTAGCTATTAGTAAACTAGCATTGGATTGAATGTGTTTAGATAACGTGTCAATAAATATAACTTGAAACTGATACAAAGTAAAATTGTACAAAAAAAATTCTTATTACAAAGACAGAATGATTATTTTTAATTGCTCTCTCTCTCCATCATGATATCATATCCACACTATATAAAAGCAAAACATTATGTGTAAAATACAAATGTAACTCATAAATATACCTACCAGTACTGGTTGTCCAATTCCTCAGTGATGAAGAACTTCACTCCCTTTGTGATAGTACATTTCGTTCTGGGTTGGACTCTGAACAAGAAATCAAGTTTGGCTGTCGCAAACGAGCTCGTCTTTTTTTCATGACCAATACTCCACTCCAAATCTGTCCAATGTATATTGCCGTCATTTTCAGTAACATTGTATAGTTTGTCCTATATTGCACATAATGTCACGAAAGCATCACAATTATCTATCAATAGGATGTTCATTGAGGACTAAACTAATTTTGATTTAATTGTGTGTATCTACTTCTTTCTTAAAGTATTTACTTCAACCATAAAGTTAGACCATAAGTACAATTTTAAAAAATTGAGTGCCCAAAGTTTTTTCTTGGCTGTGAACTTCGTATGAAGCCTATAGAGAGTCAGACCACATTTTGAAAGAGTATAGATAAAGTTTTTTCCTACTGACATCATGAGCAATCGACTGTGTTTGTCTTGGGAGTCTACTTAAATCCTGCAGTGAGATGCCCCATTCTTTCAGGTTTTAAGAAGATTTATTTTGCTTGTTATAAACTACAATTACATACTTTAGATATCTGACAGCTTTGTGTATGATTCTCTGCACTTGCTATATGGTAGAAACTCAAAATTCAAATTCAAATTTAAAAAGGCTCCCAAAGTTTTGAAGGAAGTCGGCTTCACAATGGTTACGTATTATTATAAATGTACTCTTCACTTCATTAGTTTGTGGAAATAATTTCTTCCGGCAAATGTAAAAAGCCCAAATATATACAATTATGATTTCATTCATGGAATTGGTAATTTGATCTTCTATTAATGCATGTGTGTCAGTAGCAACAACAACAACGATAGTGTTTGTATTCATGAATAAGTTATAAGCTGAGCCAAGTTTGGTAAACTGGAACCTCGAGCTAAATGGGTAAAGAATCATCACATTATGTAAAAGGCTATTAAGGAAAGGAAGGCAATTAGAAAAGACAGCTAATTGTTGCTAAATATTGGCAAGGAGGATTGAGAAGGCAATAGGTTCATGTTGCCATTATGAATAGAAGACAGAGCCTAAGAAGTAGGAGGTAGGAGAGATAGACAAAGAGAAGGAAATCCATGACTCAGGATTGCAGAGATGAATAGAGGAAAGATTAAGAAGAGCTGAGATGAGAAAGAAAGAGATCAAAACTGATGGAACTAAGTCCTTGCAGTAGCCTTCTCTTGCGCTGTTTAGAAATGCTTCACAATTAATGCTCACAAGGACATTGCCCAGAATTAAAATTTGACGAAAATCGAAAATCAAGTAAATAAATGGTGGCCTGCTTTAAGTTTGGACAATGTTCGGTACTAATTTTTTGCAGCTCGAATGAAACAGTGAGTGCGACCCTTTACCAGATCCATAAACAATCGCGCCATCATATCTTTGTATAATGGAGGTGGGTGATGCAGTATTTATAAATAAGTGAAAATCGACATTAAAATAATGATGATTTCAGCTAGGTGACAATCTCCAGAAGAAAATGGGAATATCTTCCGGGACCAGTGACAAAGGAACAAAATCTGAGGCAGTCCCCCTGAGATTCCAGGACTGTTGGGATCTCTGTGTGTGTGGCAGAGTATGTGCTAGCTTGTTATAATGAGACATCAGTTGTAAATTAGTCAGACAATCAGAATTAAGTAATACCTTAGATCTAACCTTGTGCCTTATTCTGAACAACAAAGGCAGGCATAAATGAGTTATTAGACTCCCTGGTGATTTGAATTTAAATAAACTTACCCCATCTTTATTCATTCTCTCTTTTAGAGATTCGTCATCAATATCTGCCTTGTTTGGAATTGTAATTTCTAAAGTAACTTTGTAAGTGTGGGGACTTGATTCTTGCATTTCTTGAAGATTTTGTGGACATTTTCCATTTTCTTCAGTTTCCTTGTCTTGTACACTTAATTGAGGTATCAAGTTTATTGACTCTAATATTCCATCCACCTCCTCCTTGTCTTCCCTGGCTTTGGATAGCACGGATTCCTGTTTCTCAAAGCATTTTTCATTCTGTGTTATAGGTGCTTCAATGAAACTGCCTAAAGGAAAAATATTATTTTGAACTAAAGAGCTTAATCAAAGAAGTGTACAGGAAGAGCAAAGATATAATGTTTAAAAATCTCAGTCATTGCTGGAAGATCGAACCAAAGAGCCCTAGTTTTAACCACTAGTTTTCTAGCCTCTTGCCTCTACTTTTCTTTTGACCGCTTTGACAAAACATTTCTTTAGCATGATGCCATGCAGACTGTGATGCATGCATACAATATTGTGCTTATACAACCAGCACGACAAGATTCTTGATTTCAGCAGTACACAATGGACTTCACTGCAATCATTTAACTTACACCATTTCCAAGTTTTGAATATGAATACATTATTGCATAATATAAGTCTTATTATTATTATTATTATTACTATTATTATTATTATTGCAATGAAAGGTACTAAGTTGCCTGCAAAAAATTTTTCTTTTAAGTTAGACATAATCCTAAATTCTTTGCCACCATCAATAATTTTGTCAAGTTTTTAACTTACTTTCACCGTCATTTGCCTCGCAGCTGTACTTTTGACGGATAACTTCAGCTAAGTCGTATTCTTGCACTGCTCCTAGAGCTGCAGATATGTCTTGAATGTAACTGTCTCTGGAGTAGTTGTCCATCCAGCACTGGAGGATATTGGCTAATATTGCAGCCTTGTCATTCTGGTACTTTGCTTCAAATAGGTTGACAACAGGTAGCTCCACCTCCAGCTGCACTCCTATGATAGCATACTTGTCTACCACCGTCCAGGGAGGGGGGTATGGTGGGGAGACGGTGGAGCCACAGGGATGCCTAATTCCATCGTACTGCGCATGCGCATTATCAAACGGCTGCTCACATTTTTATTCATCAACTCGATGACTTTTAGTTTTAGTTTTAGCCATTATCATCCTATGTTAGTTCTGGTTAGCTTACTAAAATGGTTTAGGTGTAACTAAAATTAATTTTAGTTTTAGTTAACCAAAACAACACTAGAAAATTCCAGCAGTGAACCATACATCAAGGATTCACTTTAGATTGGATTAACTACTACGACCAATTCATGCACATATTCAAGACAGGAGTTACAGCTTACTTGAAAGTATGTAGTTGTTAGAAGCCTGTAGCTAACCTTTTTACTTGTAGCATGCATAATTTCTTCTCTCTCTTACTGTACAGTTACTTGCAATTGAACCATGATGGCATCTATCTTAGTTAATCTAGCAAAAATTGTTGATTTCTCTAGTTACTTTGGCTATTTTGTGTTTGCAAACGAAATATACTTTTCTTGATTTAAGCTGACTAGTTATATCCACTAAGCTTGATATTCCTGAAATGTGGTGGCTCAAAGGCTAGAACACTGCAAACCTGGTATTCTGGGTTCGATTCCCCAGCGACAACTGAGAAGCTTTCATATTTTTACTTTGGCTTTTCCATTGGCCCCATTGATCTATTCTATAGTAACCTGATTATTGTGTACAATGTTTGAATTGTTATACCTATTTAGATGAACCATGTCCTGCTGAATTCAAAGCATCAGGAGTTGAACTATCTGATCGAGACTTATATGATGTTATTGGACACGTTTTTGAGGCTAGGCATAAGTGGAACGATAAAGGATTAGGTTTGGGCATACCTGTGGACTAGCTACAAGCAATTGGGACAGATAATAGAAAAGTTGCTGATTGCTTGAGAGAGATGCTAAATTTATACAACAAATAGATGATTTCAGTTCAATTAGATCTCCCATTTAAATAAGCACTTGCACTTAATCTTATTATCGATGTGTATTGAAAATAATATTGCATTAACGTTTTTTTTAAAATTGATGTAGAGGCAGTTCAGCCATTGGCAATCAATGCCAAATGTGAGAATGGTCACTACAATTTGAAATTGTCATATTCTCTAAATGTTTTCTAAATCAGTAATTATTATCCATTATGTTCCAAGACTAGTAGTCTCTAAACCTCACTTTAAAAGAAGACATTTTCTACCTCTCAGTTCACGTTTAATCTTGTAGCTACAAAACAGATATATCAGCTAACATACAAAACACATCTTGAACATATTCAGAGACTTACTGTGATGGTGGTTGGCCGCCACACGGGTTCTTTGCCAGTCGCAGAGGGTCTAGTTGTCTCAGTAAGGTAGTTAATATGATTCCAATGGTTCAAATAACTCACACAAATCAATGAGTGCAGCCATTCTAACAATCGCTAGACTGAACTGCAATGAGTCTAGGTAGGTCTTTATATAGGAATCAGTTCAAACACACAAACATATAAATGTGTAAATAGTAAACAATTAATTAGTCGAGTTCAGTGTCAGCAACAATTAAGTTTGAATGGGGTCCACTGTGGGTTTTTCAATAATCCAATTATCACCGTCTGGAAGCTCTGGGGGTTTCTTTGTGGTTGTGTACAGTTTCTGTGTTGGGGAGCCATCCCTGGCACTTACTGAACTACAGGAGTCAATTGCCAATGCTAACCTTGAGTGTCCTTAAATGTGAAGTCTTCAAAATCATGCAAAGCTGCTTCATTGTGTGTGGAGTGAACTCCATTATCTGTTGTAGTTATTGCCCTTCCTATTGAAGACATTGCTGATTTACTACTCTATCACTACATAGTGTATTTAAATTCTTCATTGATTTAATCATTATGTAAAGACTTAGCTACATATTAGCTACAATTCATAAATAATTTGACCAATCAAAACAACTATTAGGATGTTTTCTATATTTTTTGTTTTAGATTTTTTTAGTTACTCCAATAAATGTAATTTATTTGATACACAAAATGACATATTCAGGTTGCAACATAATTCTGAGTAATAAAGTCACCAGTAGCTATTAGTAAACTAGCATTGGATTGAATGTGTTTAGATAATGTGTCAATAAGTATAACTTGGAACTGATACAAAGTAAAATTGTACAAAAAAAATTCTTATTACAAAGACAGAATGATTATTTTAATTGCTCTCTCTCTCCATCATTATATCATATCCACACTACATAAAAGCAAAACATTATGTGTAAAATACAAATGTAACTCATACATCATTAAATATACCTACCAGTACTGGTTGTCCAATTCCTCAGTGATGAAGAACTTCACTCCCTTTGTGATAGTACATTTCGTTCTGGGTTGGACTCTGAACAAGAAATCAAGTTTGGCTGTCGCAAACGAGCTCGTCTTTTTTTCATGACCAATACTCCACTCCAAATCTGTCCAATGTATATTGCCGCCATTTTCAGTAACATTGTATAGTTTGTCCTATATTGCACATAATGTCACGAAAGCATCACAATTATCTATCAATAGGATGTTCATTGAGGACTAAACTAATTTTGATTTAATTGTGTGTATCTACTTCTTAAAGTATTTACTTCAACCATAAAGTTAGACCATAAGTACAATTTAAAAAATTGAGCGCCCAAAGTTTTTTCTTGGCTGTGAACTTCGTATGAAGCCTATAGAGAGTCAGACCACATTTTGAAAGAGTATAGATAAAGTTTTTCCTACGGACATCATGAGAAATCGACTGTGTTTGTCTTGGGAGTCTACTTAAATCCTGCAGTGAGATGCCCCATTCTTTCAGGTTTTAAGAAGATTATTTGCTTGTTATAAACTACAATTACATACTTTAGATGTCTGACAGCTTTGTGTATGGTTCTCTGCATTTGCTCTGTGGTAGAAACTCAAAATTCAAATTCAAATTAAAAAAGCTCCCAAAGTTTTGATGGAAGTCGGCATCATAAGGGTTAAGTATTATTAAAAATGCACTTTAGTTTGTGGAAATAATTTCTTCCAGCAAATGCAAAAAGCCCAAATATATACATACAATTATGATTTCATTCATGGAATTGGTAATTTTGATCTTATATTTAATAATATGCATGTGCGTCAGTAGCAACAACAACAACAATAGTGTTTGAAAATAAGTCATAAGCTGAGCCAAGTTTGGTAAACTGGCACCTCGAGCTAAATCATCACATTATGTAAAAGGTTATTGAGGAAAGGAAGGCAATTAGAAAAGACAGCTAATTGTTGCTAAATATTGGCAAGGAGGAGGGATTGAGAAGGCAATAGCTTCATGTTGCCATTATGAATAGAAGACAGAGCCTGAGAAGTAGGAGGTAGGAGAGATAGACAAAGAGAAGGAAATCCATGACTCAGGATTGCAGAGATGAATAGAGGAAAGATTAAGAAGAACTGAGATGAGAAAGAAAGAGATCAAAACTGATGGAACTAAGTCTTTGCAGCAGCCTTCTCTTGCGCTGTTTAGAAATGCTTCATAATTAATGCTCACAAGGACATTGCCCAGAATTAAAATTTGATGAAAATTGAAAATCAAGTAAATAAAATGGTGGCCTGCTTTAAGTTTGGACAATGTTCGGTACTAATTTTTTGCAGCTCGAATGAAACAGTGAGTGCGACCCTTTCCCAGATCCATAAACAATTGCGCCATCATATCTTCGTATAATGGAGGTGGGTGATGCATTTATATATAAGTGAAAATTGACATTAAAATAATGATGATTTCAGCTAGGTGACAATCTCCAGGGAAAAATGGGGATATCTTCCGGGACCAGTGACAAAGGAACAAAATCTGGGGCAGTCCCCCTGAGATTCCGGGACAGTTGGAATCTGTGTGTGTGTGGCAGAGTATGTGCTAGCTTGTTATAATGAGCCATCTGCACAGTTGTAAATTAGTCAGACAATCAGAACTAAGTAATACCTTAGATCTAACCTTGTGCCTTATTCTGAACAACAAAGGCAGGCATAAATGAATTATTAGACTCCCTGGTGATTTGAACTTAAATAAACTTACCCCATCTTTATTCATTCTCTCTTTTAGAGATCCGTCATCAATATCTGCCTTGTTTGGAATTGTAATTTCTAAAGTAACTTTGTAAGTGTGGGGACTTGATTCTTGCATTTCTTGAAGATTTTGTGGACATTTTCCATTTTCTTCAGTTTCCTTGTCTTGTACACTTAATTGAGGTATCAAGTTTATTGACTCTAATATTCCATCCACCTCCTCCTTGCCTTCCCTGGCTTTGGATAGCACGGATTCCTGTTTCTCAAAGCATTTTTCATTCTGTGTTATAGATGCTTCAATGAAACTGCCTAAAGGAAAAATATTATTTTGAACTAAAGAGCTTAATCAAAGAAGTGTACAGGAAGAGCAAAGATATAATGTTTAAAAATCTCAGTCATTGCTGGAAGATCGAACCAAAGAACCCTAGTTTTAACCACTAGTTTTCTAGCCTCTTGCCTCTACTTTTCTTTTGACCGCTTTGACAAAACATTTCTTTAGCATGATGCCATGCAGACTGTGATGCATGCATACAATATTGTACTTATACAACCAGCACGACAAGATTCTTGATTTCAGCAGTACACAATGGACTTCACTGCAATCATTTAACTTACGCCATTTCCAAGTTTTGAATATGAATACATTATTGCATAATATAAGTCTTATTATTATTATTATTATTATTATTATTATTATTATTATTATTATTATTATTGCAATGAAAGGTACTAAGTTGCCTGCAAAAATTTTTTCTTTTAAGTTAGACATAATCCTAAATTCTTTGCCACCATCAATAATTTTGTCGAGTTTTTAACTTACTTTCACCGTCATTTGCCTCGCAGCTGTACTTTTGACGGATAACTTCAGCTAAGTCGTATTCTTGCACTGCTCCTAGAGCTGCAGATATGTCTTGAATGTAACTGTCTCTGGAGTAGTTGTCCATCCAGCACTGGAGGATATTGGCTAATATTGCAGCCTTGTCATTCTGGTACTTTGCTTCAAATAGGTTGACAACAGGTAGCTCCACCTCCAGCTGCACTCCTATGATAGCATACTTGTCTACCACTGAAAGCAAGTCTTGCTGCAAACACCTGAGAAAACCTTAAAAAAAAGAGAGAAAAAATAAATGTAGCTCAGTTCTAATAGTTGAATGGAATTAAGAGGCAGTATTACGTACAGCAACGACATAACTTAAATGAAGGCAACTATTGAGGGCTTTAGCAGGGTCGTAAATACTGTGGAGAACCACTCCACATGAACATAATCATTTTCGTTATATCTATTTTATATCATAATCATTATTATTGTATTTTAGTTTTGCACATGATGAGTCGAGCTCGATAATCTGCTGCAGGGTTTGATGTTCATTGACCAAACTTCATCCTCGCTCCATCGCTTGGAGATTGGACATTTAAATAACTATATGTCATTATTCACAAATTCATATTAAAGCACTGCATCATCATTCTCAGTTTAGTTCTGTCTTAGCAACAACAACTTAAATGTTAGACTGCTGTTAGCTAACTTGATTGACTGAATTTGAGATGAGAAGTATAAGGATTACAATTCTCTACAAGTACAATAAGGCATTTAATGCCACTGCCTCCTCTTTATAACTTAACCTATTCATAGCTAGCTATATATATATATATATATGTTATAGATATAAACCAAAATTAAGGTTGGTATGCGATTTACAAACTCCGAGACAAGAGGGCGCAGCCCGAGAGGCGAGGATTTATAAATCGAAATACAAACCTAATGATTTTGGTTTATAACTATTTTATAGCCCAAACATAAACAACGAGCAAAGTATAGCGTTAACTATCTTAGTAATTGTATTAAAGTACCCAAACTCTTCATTATTCCATTTTGCTTTGATCTGCCTTCCACCATAATTATGGTTGCTAAGAACTATATCAGACTTTTCCCCGCTAATACATTTTCTTACGAGCATACCAGACTGTATCCGATTTATAGTTCTTAACGACAAGCGCGGTCGCTCAGGTAACGGGCTATAAATATATATAATAATATATAAATAGGATACACCATTAAAACTATTAAAGAAATAATTGAATGTTTTGATACCAAATCAATAATCATAGAAACTCAGTCGGCACTCAGTAAACCACACCCATTATAAGGAGGAGTAATTTTCAAAGTCTTTTGTGAGTAATTTTTTTTGGTGGTTTAGGTAGTGTTCTGCTTAAATTATCTAACCACCAAACCTTTATTCACAATGGCATCACATCATAGAAAAACCAGACCTTCACCTAGTTACATTTAATTTCATTAAGTTGCAGGAAAACTTTTCATTGTCTTCACATATATTTTCAGCTAGTGGATTGTTTCAACACAATAAAATTGGAATAATATTCTAGTTTCGTGGGATAGGTTGTTCTTAAATTAAGTTCCAAAATATTGTTGCTTCCTCTGTTTCAAATTCTTAGCTATGATCCTTATTTTAGCTCAGCTCAGAACTGGCACTCTCAGTCATTTATTTAATGCAGCATTTACATTTAAATTGTATTTTTACTTGTTATTTGTAAAAATGTATCTATTGTTACCATATTCAGTGACTTAATTGAGACTACTTACAAATGTCTAACCACTTTACTATGCAAACCCTTCTAACTGCATTATGTCTTAGCAAATTTACAAAGTGACAAAAAGACCCTTACTCTGTTGACGTTCCCACTTCTTCATGAGTAATTTAGCCAATTCTTCTTCTCCAATGTCCATCAGAGCCTTGCATAGAATGCGGACATAATCTTTCTTGTGGTAGTTTGGAGTAGAACATATTCTATCCACCTCTTTCTTCTCATTTGCGAACAACACTACATAATCCTCTCCTTCATGACTGAAGAGCCATCTGTTGACGACCGCTATAAAGATGCGCTCATGATCATCTTTGAACATCTTTTCATATGCCTTAATTTCCTCTAGTGGGATATGGAGACATGTTCCTAAAGATTCATACTTCTTCTGCACTGACTTGAGATCTTTGAAAAAAGATTTTAATACTCCTGTATAAACAGTTATTCAAGTTGAAACTTGCCGACTGATTTATCTTTTCACCTGAACTTAAAAAATATTTTAGTTTCACATTCATTAAATTGCTATCTTGTAGTGAAAATCTTTTCTGTTGGACTACCACAGCCGCTAATTATAGATCAATTATATAATGTCCTATATTGATTGAAATGCTAATATTCAAAATCTAGTTCATTCCTTCAGTATATCTGACCTGGGTTAGTTCTGTTTATTCTAAATATACCTGATAGAGGTCCTGGGTTAGTTTCTACATCTCCAGCTTGCAGCAACAATTGCAGTATAATTAAACTTGTGTCGTTATCAACGACAAAAATATTTTTTCTGTGACAAATAAAACATGCGTTCAATTGAACGATAATTGTGGAATGCTGCACCAGCAAAATGTCAAGATATTGCATCTCTACCCAACCAGCCATGACCTATACTCAAGTGGCACAACCCATATTCCAGTCATTGGCGGTGTGTGAAAATGTAGCAATTCACATCTACCTCCCCCCTCCCATCACAAGAAATAGCTGGCACTTCTTAGGGACTCTGGCCACCCTTAGCTAGCTAGACATGATACAATCTCTTGCAAGCTGTAGTTTTCCTGCTCTAATTAGCTTGCCACTGTAGCTAGTTACTACATCTGAGCTTACCTCATCTCGCCCAGCAGTTTTAAGGACTTGACGCCATATAAACAAACATTCGCCTATAAACAGTCACCGCTGGGGACTTTACGCTCACCAAGCACAGGTGGTACAATCTGCCTATCCCACTAATTTAAATTCATAGGTGTAGCTTAATTGGCCTAGCTTCATTCATTGATTGACGACTCGACTGGCTTAGCCTAGCTTCATTCATAGACTGACGACTGGACTGGCTACTTATTCACCGACTTCAACCACTAAATTCAAGCGCTGGACGTTGTCAACACTGTGCCAAATATTCATCATCGCAAATAGCTTGCCATATATACCCTTGGGGACAATACCCTCGGGGACAATACAATTGTTATATAGTACTTGCATTTAAAAACGCTTTTATAACACGATTGACTAATTAGTGTGGCACATCCTGTCTGTGATTAATGCTGCAAGACTTTCAGTGTAAACCACATTACCTATCACTCCCCGCAAGATGGCTAGCTTGGTTAGGCTCCTTCCACAGATAAGGACCTTGTAGAATAGTGTGACCACTAAAATTGTTCATATGCAATGAAATGAAATTTTATTGATGCCCAGTCTGCTCAAACAGCCAGCTAGGTAAAATTGATTTTTTTTAGTACACTGTAGCTAGCTACCAGACACTCAAGAAATTGATTACATTATTATACTATACATAAATATTTTATTTGTTCATTTCTATAATAGTACTTATATATCCTCACACAGTTTTATATTTTGCCAATATTGCTGCTGTCTCTGCTTGTAGCTAATTGTATCACTATGTGGTAATGAGGTAGTCTGGATAGTATTTCACACACTTTGTTCATAAGAGATAAAAATGTGCTATTGTAGTAATATTTAAAAATAATATAACAATACAATAGAATTCAATATTTTTCTTAGTATTAAAATTACATTACTCTCTGCTCAATTGACAACTATGAAAAACAAGCAAACTATATAGTGCTGATATTATGCAGTTTCTCTGCTTACTTCTTTGAAGTCCGAGTCATTCATTATCTGCAATAATGCAGTTTAAAGTCTATGATCTGTTGAGCTGACATAGCTAGCTACCTGTTTTGGGTAGTTTGACGGATGTTAGCTATAGAGATCTTTTTTGAAGAAAATAAACTGTTTATAAAGCATTTTCTCCCACACATGTAAAAATCAGTTTTACAAATTCTAAATTCCTTCTTGTAATATTCTGTCTAAATATTGTACATATGGAGTGCAACTCCATTAGTTGACTATCAACCACTTAATTATTTACAGCTAGCTCACTTAGCTATGTAGCATTTTCCATCACTTATTATTAGTTGGGTTTTTCTTGGCTAGCTAATTGAATTTACACTCTGCCTTTTTTCTTTTTTTTTTAATATTACATCAAGCAATGTAAAAGGTGTAACTACTGAATTATTTAAAAATCAATTTAATATTCCCTTGGTATTTACACAGAACAATGCTTAGCTAGTTCATGTTAATATTGATGTCGAATGGCTAATTAGCGAATGCAGATTCGGACATTTTAATATTATTTTTCCGGTGCTAATCCCAAATCATAAGATGTGAAATGCTGGTAGCTAAGTTACTGGGCTTGAATATTATACTTATATATATATATATATAATAGCCTTTAATTACTGTAACTTTGCCAAATTAGTATTCAGTTATAATAATAAATTAGACAATTATAAAAACAACAACAACCAAACTGCATGATCAGTTCCCATGTGCTGCACTGATTTAAATGTAGTAGTGGATGAATGAGTAGTACATTGTTGTACAAGTATTAAAACAAAAGTACTAATTTTCAGTCTGAATTTGCATGTCTAGTTAGGATCGTTGAACATTTTCCCAGTAACTGACACGCTGCAAAAACAAACAAACAAAACAATAACACAATACATTTTTAAACATTAGTGGTATTAACATATATTAGATCCCGTTGCTATATTGTTACTAGGTGTTGTACTAACTTGGTAAGCGTGCACTTTTTTTTGCCTTTAGCCATTTCTGCGAAAATGCTGATAAACAAAGTTGCTAGTGGCAACTGGGTATGCGTAAACGGGATCTAAAATACTTAGAGCATGCGCGCTTAGGTACTGGTGGATTTAGTGCACACAGCCCTCGGGCCTACGGCCCTTGGGCTTCAGTGCACTAAATCTACCAGTACCTAAGCGCTTATTATGCTCTAACTATTACTTATTAAAACTAATAATATTATAGTATAATGTTTAAAAATAGAATGTGGTGAGCACTTTGCAGAATTACATTTTTTTGTTTTAAAAGGTTATATTGGCTTATTTGGATTACTGAGTAGAAAATAAATTAAATAAAAGAATTTCGGTAGTAACTATTTAGCTCATGAGCAGACCATTGTTGGAAAAATATATATTGAAATTTCACTCCTGCAATTATGGAGAAATAAACAACAACAAAGCAATAGTATTCAAGGCACGTGTATGGCACACAGAAGACAATGTCAACAATCAAGTATAGAAAATGGAGTAAAAATATTTCTAAACCCATATTTACTAAAAACACAATAAAAAACAACAATTAGGCATGTACCTTAGGCCTGCATCCTAATGACGAAGTTTCAATATTTTCCTGGTGAGCACGATAGCTAAGACTCTATTAAAATGCTATGCTTTGAAGCACCATTATTCACACGAACACTTAATTGCAGGAGTTGGTAAAACTACAGTGTCTATGTCCCCAGTGTATTAGATAACGCTCTTCATCTTCTCCAATATCAGTGTGTACTGCTGACAGATAATCTATACTGAAATGGCTAACTAAAACATATTTTACTTTGTTTTACTAATGGCTAGCCATGCATTTTTTTTGACTATTTCTGGACATTAGCTAATGAACAGGAGCTATAAGGACATAAATTGCAGGTAATATATAAATTATATTGTAGTGTTTTTATTTTTTATTTTTAGCAGTTCTTGATGAAAAAGAATTACTTTTAGGGACAGGTTCATTGTAAGTATCAATTTTTTTGTGTTCATTGAAATATAACTTGGCTGAGTTCACTTCTCACTTGTGACAAACACATACAACCACTATATTTAATATGGTGGTTTCAGTTCAACTTATTTTTCTTGCTAAAGACAAGGCAAGCTCATATTAAGTACAGCCATGAATAAACATAGTAAGAAATGAGGAAGAAATGGTAGAATAGGACAAAGTTCAGATAAGAAACGCCAAACAACAGATGGTCCAGCTTATTAAAATTAATAGTATTTTGAGGTATCATTTATACACAAGGTTATATCAAGTTTAATAATATAATCCTTACCTATAATCATCCCCTTTTACTTTTATCATTTGAGAGAGATAATAGCTGACTCCATGTTGTAACTGTGTTATGAGTTCACTTTGTCTGTCTGGTTCAACTCTGATGTCAATCTTCATAGTAACAAATACTATCTCTTTCCCACATCCATCCACATGTGTTTCTCCTTGAATGGCCTTAATCTTCCAAGCTATACACTCCCATCTCCACGAAGGAAACAAAGAGAAGTTATTATCCTAAAGAATGATTATTATTACTACTACTACTACTACTACCACTACTACTATTATATACTACTAATACAAAAATAACATCAATGACTACAAGAACAGTATTAAAAAGTAATAGTCATAATAATAATTCAGCCATATAATAATAATAATAATAATAATAATAATAATAATAATAATAACAATAATAATTGTAAATGAACCTAGCTATACATTTGTATTGAATCTTGTATTGTTATGCACACTATTTTCTTAACAAACACTCAATATATCTGCCAAATGCTATGCTGCTATAGCTACACACTTAGCTAGTTATAGTTAGATTCATTGTTGAGCTGTGAATTCCCAAATTAGCTAAGAGTCAATGGAAAGTGATGAGGTTTTTGGTTTCAGTTTCTATGTGTCCACTCATCGGCAGTACTGCTAAGTGTAGGAGGAATACTATATCTATTATATTGATGGCAGGACACAAACAAAATTATGTTTACTAAGGTTACTCTGCTGCCCAATTTCAAGTAGGCAGCAGAGGTTAACTTTTGTATCTATCCTTCTTGTAAAGATGGTGTGCAGGAAACCACTATGTGAATAGATTTTTTAAATAGTTCGAGCGTTTCTTTTACTTTAAGCGACTATACATAATTGTCAACCTTTTATAATCTATAATCTGCCCAACTTACGCCGTCCTTCATGTTGGTCGCCAGGCTGTCGCAGTTTATGGAGCTGTAGTATTTGCCTGGGCACACAATTGTCATTTCCACCCACCGCATTTTCGGGCACTGACCATCCCCACAGCTGGACATGGCTAGGTTTGTTCACGGAACGAGTATTGGGTCCCTTATTAATTAGCTACCTGACAGAAACTGAGAGAATGACCTCCACCGCACTGCAGCAATGACTTGCTCCTTCTCCTGTAGTTTACCCCTTAACCGAAGAATATTTATGACGGTAGGAGACCCGGTAAAGGAACGTAGGACAGATTAGCCAGAATTATTTTTCAATTTTTTTTTCCTTCATAATTGGTCAATATTATCCTGTTTTTTTTTGCATGCTGCTGCAATAATCAAAGACACATCAATCACTACTTAAAATCACTGCTCAGAAGTAACATAATAATTCACAATTCTCAATTTGTTGCAGTTCTTGAGTGAATAGGTAGTTCAAGAAGAGCAATTAATGAAATGTCATGAAATAGATATATAGCCTTTTTGTGCCCTAAAGATATATGTTGTTATTTTATGTTTGCTTTTTTTTTTTCCCTAGTGACATATTATTTTAATCCCTTTAATATAATTACATAGAAAAATAACTACTCACATAAGAGCACTTCTATTTCTGCATAAGTGATTTTAACTGGTATGATGAATTACATCAGTAATGTTCACAAAATATCAATGTTTGCATTGTACGTTATGAGACGAAATGCATGTTTCAGTCAGAATTGGAACACTTCAACTTCTCGTAGAAACCTCCAGTAACACATAAACTGAAAAATAAAGAAATACATTAATTGATAACTAATTAATCATAAAGCTTGAATTTCATGAAATTGTTATACTGATACAATGGAACATCCAATAGTGAACTCTTTAACAAGCAAATACCTCTATTAATCTCTTGTAGCAAACAACCTCTTGTTTGTGAAGAAGAAAAAAAAAAGAAAGAAAAAAAAGCTTTTAAAAGTTTTTATTGTATTTAGTATAAATACATATCAGCGTTCATGTTCACTTGACAAAGTGATAACTTGAAAGGAATGTAGAATTCCCACGATATGATGGCGAACAAGTCTCACTTTGCATGCTTAACTTGTAATACATGTATGTATAATGTATTTATAATGTAGCTAGTCACGTGTGAGTAATCTGATTGGCTCGTTATGTGAATCCATTAAAGCAGTATCATGCTCTGCGGCATTTAGAAATTGAGTGAACTAGACTCTTGTTGCTACGCTCCAGGTCTTACAATCACAAAGTTTTTGTTTATTATACAACCGAGCATGCAATAAGCTCTGGTAATCTCTGATGATTGAAAGTGTATTATCTGGTTCACCTTATCACATAAACATATTTCTGTGCTAAATATTGGGTAGCTTTGTACAATGAATATTGAGCTAGAAACATTGTTTACTATATTTTCATAAGTCCCAGGTACACAATTGAAAACCTGAGATCACTCCCAAGATCTCCCTGTGGCCAGAGGTGATTGTGCACTTTGAAGGATTCAGCCCTAATGTGGGATAAGGGTACTACCATTACTCAAATTGTGGCTGAAAGGAGTAGAAATAATAACTTCACCTTAGGACAAAATAGAAGGAAGGTGGATTTCTGAGGAAGGATGAGGATGGATAGGGATGGGGTAGGGTGGGGGTTGGAAAGTGAGAATGAGAATGATACAAAAGGCACACCTACAGTCCTCCTATTATGATAACAACACAAAATATTCAGTGTTTAGATTTACCTGTTCCGTATCCCTTAGGACACTGTCACGAAACTGGGATGCAGAGAAGTTGTGGTTTGTTTGAGTATAAACAATTACTACTCTTACTGCGCAATCCCCCAATCAAAGCATTCTAGCTATCATCTTAAATTTCATATTCATGCCTGACTTTAATTAAATCTCTGACAAATTGAGTAACCGTTAACTAATTAAATATACTAATACCATTTCCTGGAAGCAAGGTAGGTGGTCAAAACAGTTTATGGCCCATGACTCTTCATTTAATACAAGTTATTATGTAATGCATTTTACTTTACTGAAAACTAAAGGCAGAGTATACACTGAAACTGTAGTGAATTTATCAAAGAAAACAATCTTATAAAAACATACAATAGCTAGCACGGAAGCAAGTATTAAAAAACAGAAGTGTCAAACAAATTCTGTGTGGCACTAGTTCACTATAGAGCAATTAAGTTCATATATAAATTTAAATTAAAAATTCCTAATTTCCCTCAATGCCATAATATTCCATGCAGTTCAGCTACCTACAGTCTGGATGTTAAGCTGTGCAATAATCATTAAAAGTTAAGTGCAGTACTGAATACATGCATCTTTTAGTTGTTGTTCCTCCTAATGCTTCAAAGAAAATTAAGTGTCAACTTTTAGACCTCATAAGTGAAACAGAGAAACAGTGAAACAGAGAAACAGTGAAACAGAGAAGACTCATTAAATGTCTCATCAACTAATACTATATCTGCAACAATGATTATAAACAAACTCAATAGAGGTCAAGACATTTGGATACCTTCATAAAATAGTAGTAGTATAATCATTTAATTAAAAAACAACAACCTCAGTATAACATTTATTAGTGTCATTCAGATTCTTAATGTGAGTATAGCCACATCTTACCTATACTTGTCTGTTTTCGCATTGACCATTTGAGAGAGATAAAAACTGACTCCTTTCTCTAGCTGTGATTTGAAGTCAGCACTCAGAGCTGGCACTACTCTGAGACAGATATTCAGGTTTAAAAGCATTATCTCCCTCCCATCTCCGTCTGTATCCGTGTCGCCGTCGGTAACATCAAACATCCAATCAATGTTGTGCCATCTATCAATTCCTTTTAAAGGAAACTTGCCATCCTAAAATATATGTATACATTTTCCTTGATTTAATTAAAATCACTATATTTTAATAATACATAGGAAACTATAGTTCATGCTTCACAAAAAAAATTAGTACTATTTGCCAAGAGATGTGAAAGGCTCCAGATACAGAAGGAAGAAGACTTCTCAGTGGTGCACTGAAAACTTCAGAAATGTCTACTTCAATTCTTATACATACATTTCTAGGCCAATGTACTACAAAATGACCTTATTAATTCATAGGTTGTGCACTTACACCGCCACCTTTCATAGTCCCTTTCAGGCACGCTGTACTTATTACGCCTGATGAATTATTAGGGCAAGTTATTGTCACTACTACGCCAGATAATGGATCAACAGGAGGACCGTCCACTTCGTTTTGCGCAGACATCGTTAGTCAGAGCTCGAACTAGTTACTTACTGCACCTTGCCTTCTAGGGGTAAGGCGTGGCTGAATTAATGTATATACAAGTTAGCCACGCCCTGGCGGGATTGGCGTGTTTATTTCCGGACTCAGGCTGTTGGTAAGGTAGTTTATATTTATAATGATAAAAGAATTTACCTTATTTTATCAATCGGTATTGAATATGTAGCCAAAATAAAATTGATGAGTCTATTGCTGCTGGCTATATTATATTGGACGATGGTTGCTTGGGGGGTTTATTTTATCAACACTTTATTTAGTCTTTACCGAACCGATACGCTGGGAATGGGTCTGGGGACATGGCCATACCAAATTTGTTCTGCCCCATATATATTGCGGCGGTCAATTACCGTTAGCAAATTACCAGGAATAGCTCTCCTCAACCACAAATAGAAATTCCTGTAGTGTCAGCCACCTACGTTTAGCAATGATGGCTAATTTGTGGTAGAAATTCAGGCATAAGGAGGTGGGGCATTCACCACTTCCACATTCCTCCAAAACAAATTTGGTATGGCCATGTCTCCAGACCCTCCGCGCGCTTTGCGCGCTACGTGGGTCTGGCTCCGCCGACTACACTTTACTGAGATTGCATACATACTTCAATTGCTATCAATGTTTGATCTTCTTGTATTTATAATAACTGCCTGTATAATTTATATTTATATAGCTACTACTGAAACAATTTTTATTTTGACATAATAGGTAATTTACTGTAATTTTTTTTATTACTATTACCAAGTTTCTAAAGTAGCTACCATACCTTCGTTATTGTCATTCTCTAGTCTCTGTAAGCTTCTAGTGCTATGGGTTATCCAGTTTTATAAATGATAAATCTTCTTAAGCTTCTAAAGATATTTATGTTGTCCAGTTTTATAAATGATTAATCATATAAACAAAAAAAAATAGCACATTTGGGACTAGGTATATTATATGACAGGATTACATTACAAGAAATAGAGAAACAGATTTGTACTTTGTTAATTATCTCCATATCTATAACAGCACCATTTACAAAATGCTGTTCTTCATTTGTTTTTTGAATGAAAAAGTATCACATTACACTGGTCAAACATAACAAATTAATAAAAATAAAAATAAAACAATTTGCACTATATACCAAGCAACATTTCAGATATTTTAATTTATAGCTAATTTGCCAAATTGAAGTAAAAATTGATAAAAAAATAAAGATGATGTACAAGAAACAACAAAGTAAAACAAAATGGTTTGGTAGTTAAAATCACACCGTGTATCTATTGCCAGGTGGGAAGCAGTTCTTGTGAAGAAGAGGAGACAAGAGAGAAGAAACGATTAATAGCTCATTCATTCTGCAAACAAACTGAAGTATGTAAGCTGCAAAAAAAAAGAAAGAAAAAAAAAGTACATTATGAGCATACCAATCTTATGTACAAAGATAAACTATTGATGAGCAAGGAAGCTAAGCAATTCAGCATTGTGTATGATATAGTGTACAATCAAACACTACGATATACATGTGGCATATTAGTAGAGTGTGTGTAGAGATGCAACATTGGGTATAAACTTTTAGATCTTGCAAATTCGCCAGCATTTAGGTAGATCTTAATGCTAAAACTTTGTTCACCTTTTAACCAGATGCTAAAAGACAACTATGCCATTAAACATTGAGACAAGTTGAGGTTAAAAGGCTTGCTTCTTGTAGATTTCTCTTAGCTTATGTATAGAGAATGCGAGTTTGATAAAACTGTACATATATTCAACATAAATCCATCATAATTGTCTATAACAATCAACGTGGCTATTTCACTATTCATTTGTATTGAAGCACTTGTCTAGCTATTCTTATTTTTGTATTTCCTTAGAGTTTATGAGTGCAATTAGAAAACAATTAGAAAACAATTTTATCACAATGGTGATGGTTTCATAACCATTAATATTTGCATTTAATGATAATCCAACAATAATATTCAAACTCAATTTTGCTCTTTACAAAATGAGTTGAATAAATCGTCCGGACTATGCAAGTTGATAAATAAACATAAAGACCAATGGACATCAGTGTATCATTGTAATGCTAAGAGTTACTTCAAACAGGATGTCCCCAGCCAATGGTGCATTATTGGTCCTGTTTAGTCATACACCAAAGCAATATTATAAATTAATATTATAAATTAATTGTATATACCCTTTCACCTAAGAAAAGGCATGCAAAGTATACAATATTGATGAGCTTTGAGACAAAGATTACTGAAACTAATAGCACCCAAGACAGCTCATCCATACCTCCCACTGGGAGATTGTGTGGTTCATCACTAGCCACCACTACTTTCAGCCTCAAGCTTACCACCAGTGGCTTCCTCATACAATGTGAAATACATTGAGTAATATTAAGCACTTCAGTGATAATTATTTTACCCAAGTTATCTAAATCTACCCAGTATAGCAAAATGAGAGTTATGTTTAATTAACCAATTTATGCATCCCTGGGAAAACTAAGTGACTGGAGATATAATTGAGAATTAGATACGAGCTGCATATAATAGTCAGCATAATTAGACATAAGTTTTTCTAACCAACATATTTATGAGGAAGGCTCTGGTCAGCATTATTGGCTATATTATATGTTAACACACAACTGTAAACTAAGTAACATGACTTAGTTGGCTAAAGATATAGTGCCATGTTTTTCAAATTCATAAGAGCTTTAAGACAAAATATTTTATTAGCTATAAGAAAGTATTCACTAGTAATAATCTATCTTGCACTTCCATGACCATCAGTGACACTCCCAGTAACCTACCTATATTCATTATTTAACAACTGGTTGACATATTGATTCACACCATTCTGTAAATTAGTCTTGAAAGTGTTAGTGTCACCACACACTCTGAAGTAGACATGAACATAGAGGAACATTCTCTTCTTCTCCCCGTCCATGCCAGTGTCGTCCTCATCATGTATCATACACACCCAATCAATGCCTTGCCATTGGCAATCGCATAATGGATAATTTTCATCCTGAAGAAAAAATAAGTTCACAGTTTCACTTCAATACGCTTACACACTATTATACTTCATGGTTGCCACTAGGCTATCATTTTAATTGCATTCAATTGTGGTGAGTTTACATAGAATTGAAGGAATTTTTTGCCATTACAGCCATTTCTATACACTACTATTTAATACATTATGACTGCTGATAATAGAATCTGTTAGTGGAATGTTTTACCCAAAACTGCTAAATTTCCTCTCTCTCTCTCATATCCCCTCCCCCCCCCCCCCCCCCCCCCCCCCCCCCCCCCCCCTCCCTAACACTCCACCCACCAAACTTTTCCAAAAACTTCACTTCAGGTGCATACATCCAGCACATTCTCTTTACTTGTCTATCATTTCATCTGCTCTAGTACTATACTATGTGCAATAGTGTAAAGCGAGTAAATTGAGTAGAAAGATAGAAGAGATTAAGTAGAAAATAACCCATAAATATAGTCATTGTTGTTTCCACTCAAATAGAGTACACACTCCAGGCTAATATTTTCATATGCTTTTAATACTTTCAATATAATAGCTACAAAATATGTCAAAAAAATCAGAGAATATTATTGTATAGCTAGAGTAGCCAACAGAATGCCCATGCAGATCGAGGACATGAGAGGAGGAAAGTGGACTGTCTTAAACTGCTGAATTCTTCTCTCCTGAATTTTCTTAAAAATAACTATATCTTCCCTCCCATGACTGTTTAAACTGCTTCTTCATTCTCCTCTCCTGAATGTTCTTAAAAATAATTAAATCTTCTCTCCCAGGTTCCCATGTGTGCCCATTCAACAATTTCAAAGTATACAGCCTAATTTCTCCCATTCATATCCAACTGCAACTTTTAAACAAGAAGCAATCATAAATGTAAAATTGGGTTGTTGTTTTTTGCATACAACTTCTCTTTACATGAATGGATGGGCTGTGTGCAAATATTGTGAACATGAAGTACAGGCTAAGTTTGAAATAAAGCAGTGAAACAGAATGAGTTGCTCTAGCTAAGTTAATCATAAAGATTAAATTGTGGGGCTAGCTTACTTCAAATTGTGCCTTACTTGAAATTGTGCAGTCCAGAGTATCAATGTTAATGTTAGCTGTAGCTACTACAGTTGATCTGTTTCATAAATTCCTCACATTCCACTATTACTCACGTTACCACGCTTCAATGCAGCCTCCACATTCCTAACAGTTAATACGTCGGGAGGGTCTTTGGGACACTTCATAGATATTCTTACAGTTGGACCGGGATGTATACCTCCCCATCTACAGCAAAACATCGCCACCACTAGTAGCAGAGGAGAGACGGATACACACACCGGCGAACGATCTTCGGATGACACTCAGTAATGTCTTGGAGGGTGTGGCTTTTTAATGTTTTGCTTGCCGCGCGCGGAAACCGCCAGCCAGATCGTCATTTCCAGAAAAGATTTTTGTGCGAATGAATGTGAGCAAAGTCACAAACAACACGGAGTATGGCGACAGTAGAAGAAGACGAAGCTTCCTACGGTGAGGTCGTGGGTGGTTAGTTGGCCTGGGGTTTAGGATAGGGCCCTGTAAGTAAAGTGTGTATGTAAGTTAAACGAGAAGGAGCTGTCGTGTCATGAGTAATGTCAATTTAGCAAGCTACCCTTTCTTCCACTAAGGGAACTCGCAGAGATTAAGGAGTAGCTGGTATGGAGTAAGTAATTAGGAGCTGGATACACAACTTGGTAGTTATTTCTTCAAAGCTTTGGGACACTTGTAGAGCTAATAAAGTAATGGTTCATGTTTTGACTTTATACTGAACATCTGCTACCACAAAGGATAAGTATGGAACTTACACTTGTGAGATAAGGAATGAATTGTTCAGTCGCAATCACTTGTAATAATAGTGTATATAGTGGGGACAGGGTTTAGCCACTGTAAATAGTTGTACAGTACACGGCACACATGTTAAACAAACTTTGAGTCGCACGTATGTATTGTCATGCCGACCTTGACTCTATCTGTGTGGAGGTGTGTCACGTGTGAAGAGCAGCTCATGAAGTGTCGTACGTACGTTCAGTCTCCTAGTCTCTTCTATCTATTATATCATTGTGTATATCTTGCTCTTGCCCAACATAACTATGAATAGAAATAGTTTTAGGTTGTTGTGTTGACATTGTTGTTGTGTTTCAGTATCCCAGGGTGACGGGTCCAAGGCCCCTATCCAGGTAGAGGGTGGAGATGAGGAGGCAGATTTCAGGAGGTCTCAGCAAAGCTCCTTCCTACACATCCCTCGAGCCACCGTGCATGGGAGACCCCCCATTATGAAACACACAGAGAGTTCAGAAGGAGAGGACAAAGGTTAGATGTGTGGTTTGTGTACGTATGTGTGTGTGTGTGTGTGTATTGTGTGAGTGAGGATGCTACATGTAAGTAGTTGTGTATACTTAGTACATGTAAGAACCAAATGTAAGTGAATACAATGGGAATCCTATTTTACCAAACAAAAGGAAGCTACTGTATTATGTTCTGTCTTGGGGGTGGAGGATTCAGAAGTCTCCTCCCCCATTTTTTTAGACTATTCATAAATTATAGAGATTTCATGTAAACATTGATGTGAATATTGTTCCATTTCACCTGTGTTCTTCAACCAATATTTTAGTATGCATTTCTATATATCTAAAGAAACATCTCCAATGTGTACAATATGCATACTCTGTGTTTGGTTATATCCCACCCCCTCCTTTACCTTTTATGGCCCTAACTATCAGCAGGGAATAATGATTTCTTTTGCTCTATATATATTTAGTCAACAAGTGCACACTTCATCTGTCTCATACATATATGTATATCCCCCACCAAGTGTGTTATATCTTTTAAAGTCATAGTTCAGCTGAAGAAGCAATGTGTGGTTGCTTACTTGGCACTCCAGTTATAACGTAATGTTAATCATGTATGTTTCTAACTCATGCCAACCATTCTTATATGTACAAGCCATGCTTGGAATTGCTGTGCATTGATTGGAAGCTCATGTATGTATTTGTATTGTATTATGTAGGCACTCTCCAAGAAGTCACTGTAGTATCAGGAGACAGGGTGGCCAGCATTCCTGAACATCTTTATAGATATCCACCCGACAAAGAGATAGCCAGTTTCATACCAAATGGTAGGTACATAATGTGTTAATAGCCAATGATGTCTGGAGCTTATTGGACTATACGGTATGGAATGAGTAGGTCTTGTAATGTGATTGATTCGCCAGGGTATCATACATTGTTGGGGGTGGGAAACGAGTGTGTATTTAGCCACACCCATTTGTATTAAAAGCCCGCACTAAAAGCCCGCACTACCTTGATGCACATGCCTACATGAATGTGTGTATACTTCTTCACTCTGATCAATATTTGGTCACATGCATAATTTTGTAATCTTTATTACTTATAAAATTCAACTTTAGCTATTAACTTCCAAAAATTATGCGGGGTATGGTAAATTGCAGCTGGGGGTGTGTGTGATTTAAGGCTCCTCTACCTCACTATGTAACCCTGTTCGCTTTATTTGTATAGTTTAAGACTACAACTATTTCATGCTATTTCTGTAATAATTTATTATAAATTTGCAGCCAAACGAAAGCTAGGAGGTGCTATTGAGGGATTCCCCAATGCTCTCGGACTGTGTTTGGTTTTCTCTAATGAAGTCGGGTGTGAACAGACTGTGAGAGTACCGCAGATCCACAACTCGAACGAGACTATGTGTCGCACGTTCAGAAAACTCGGTTACACCACAATCCCTTTCGTGAACAATCACAAAATTGAAATTCTTGCAATTTTTAAGGCATTGGCAGACATGACTCTGCCGGAGTCTTACAATGCCATCTTCATGTACTACACTGGGCATGGGCAGAAGTACTACATCAACACTAAAGATGGATACATATCTATCAATCACTTGAAGGATCTTCTCTCGACCGAGAATGCTCCGAACTTCAGGGACACTGTGAAAGTTCTAATATTTGACTGCTGCAGGACGAACGTTGCCATAAAAAGCATTTCTCAGACTCCATCGGTGGACAATATGATCATATTCTACACGACTCCCCTTTACCAACAATCGTTCATCGTAGATGAGGCCGGAATGAGTGTGGCCACCATTGAACTGATCCGACTGCTGGATCGTCACAAGAGCTGCCATCTGACGAAGCTGCTGTCCGTGGACTTGTGCAGAGAAGTGAAGAGAGCCAGCGGAGGGAAACTGCGCACAGACTTCGAGGGATCGTTGGATCACACGGTGGACTTGTTTGAAGAGAAAATGAAAGCCAGTGAGTTAGAGTTTGATAACGACGGGTTGTGAGTTTAGATTACTAATATGAGAAGTATTGCAGGAGGAGGATCACGGAGTGTATACTGGTCATGGAAACCACTGAGCTACGACAACCCAATGGGTCAGAATTTTATAATTGTGAAAACAAAAGAAGTTTAGCAAATGCCCTCTGTTCCAGCACAGCCAAGATTAGACTTAAAATATTACCTTCGCACATTGAAAATAACATTGCGCAACAGTACGGGTCATTGGGTATACATTTGTTTGTGTGTGAGCCACTGTTGTGCATGGGTGTGTGTGTTTTGTTTGCTTGCGTGTGTACACGTTAATTGGCATGGCAACGTGATGTCTATTTGTACGTGTGAGTGCAAATGCAGTCACTACATCGCACGTCTAGTCCAAGTAAAGACACCACATACATGCATACATAGTTGTAGTACTTGATACATATTCTGTTTATTGCTGTGTATGTACTAATGGGATGCAATGATTAGCAACAGTATAGTCATTTTGCTTTTTTTTTTCTTTTTTCTGTTTTTTTTAACACATTGGTGGAATAATATTAGTTCTGGTGTTGCATCACATCTAGCAAGACTTACAACTATCATGTCACTACTGTATCATATTATGATACTGTATATAAAACCAACTGACAATGTTTGTGTGCGTGTGTGTTTGCGCTCTATGAGTGAACTAAACCAGCAGCTATTACATACATACAGTGTATCATTACATACAATCACTTACACATACTAACACACTCACACACTTATATACATACCTCATCTTGTTAGCACTGAATGAACTTCTTAATAATGAAATAATCAAGTCCTTCCTCCTAATTAGGCCTGTAAGTGGGCAAGGTGGCATACACAGGTATTATCCCTGGGGGTTTCGAGTACCACAGGTTGGTCCGATCTATGAATATGTACAATGCAATATCTGTGGTCTCCATGACTACCTCTCTCATGACCATCACATGACTGCTCTGAGCTGGCATTCCTGGAACCTGGAACACTATATATGTACTTATGATCTATAATGCTAACCTAGTTATTGTGTCCCAAATATGTTACCATTCCTATAGTGTTTAGAAGGATCTCCACTTACGTCTGTTGTTCTTTTTCCAGTGTCTCCCAAAAACGTAGAGCTGGTTGAGGATGACGAGCATGATGTGTGCGTGATAAAGTGGGCGAAGCCTTGCCATGGCAACCATCAATCTATACTTGGATACTACATCGTGTGTAAAACTCGCAGTCTATACTTTCAGGGAGAGAAATGGAAAGTTCTGAAAGATGGTAATGCACTGTGTTCTTGAACTGTGAGCTGGGGAGGGGGTTGTGTGATTGGAAAAATGTTCACAGTTTTATTTTATGATTATTGTTTGAACTCTATGTATGAACACATTTGCTTTAAGTTTAAATGTAATCCATATGTTCTTCACACTTAGATGTCAAATAATATCTGTGCCTGTATTGGGAGAGATAGTAGAAGTGGGAGGGTCTAACCAGGCGTGTTCAACCGTGTGTGTGTGTGCGTGTGTGCGCGCATTGTATAAAAGCACATCTTTTCTCATGAGTATATGGTATTGGTAACAATGGAAGAAAATATTTATTGTTTGCCATATTAGGAACATAAATGTGTGAGTTAAGCAGGGAAGTCATGTGATCTGTCCATTCCTATAATTGGATAGTGGATTCACTCTAACACTTTCAACACACACACACACACACACACACACACAGTAAGTTTAACTTCATAGTAGATTTTCATACTATCTCCTTGATCTTGTGGTATGTAGATATTGGAATTGGTGTTACTAGTGTTGAGATTCCCAGAACTGAAGTGTATGGTAAGAAGTTGACAGTAGCAGCCAAATACTCAGAGATAGATGTCATCGCAGACGACTATAGAGAGTCAGAGTCCGCTGCGGTTTGTCTGAAGTCAGGTGAGCGAGGATATCACATGTGCAGTGGGTGGGTGGGGTATTTCCTGTTTGTCTACTGCTAGTTACCATTTCCTTCTACCAAGCAGCTTGGTGATCTGTTAGTGTTGCTTATATGCTAGTGGATAATGGATATTAGGTCGTCCCAGTATTCACAGAAATAATAATTGGGAGGTATGTTTGAGGGTTGTGGTTTGTAGTGTTCTGGGGTGTTGTATGTAATATAATACATTCACAGTGCACCTTTTATGGACTACTACTACTACATGCTACTACTAATACATGCTACTATGTACTACACACACATGCACGCACACATGTACATACATACACACTCGTACATGCTCCGTACAAACTTCTATGTGCTCCCATTTGTACATAATTGCACACATCATTCATGTATTCTACTCTGAATGATTTACTGAATTTGCAGTACAACACAACTGATGTGATACACACATGGTGCTATTCCTTTATTTTGATCTCCTCTCCCCACAGAGGCCTTAGACCCCGGCGAAGTACAGCTCACGCTCACGGACATCGGAGACGGAGTGCTCACTTGGTCTCGTTCAGTGTCGGGAGACGAGTTGGAACATATTACCATCCAGCGCAGAGTCCACACGAATAGCTTAGAGGGACCGGAGCATGGCTGGGTGGATGTTACCAGTAGAGCTCCTGTAGAAGGACATTCTTACCCCTTCAGAGACAAACGAGTGGGACAGTTTGACTACAGAGTGAGGCTGCATGTGAAGGGCATGTCCTCTGATTGGGTCTTTGCACAAAAATGTCTGAATAATTATAGTAAGTTGGTTAGTTGGCCTTCTCAACTTGAAGGAAAATGTGTTAATTTGGTAGAATACGTATAATAGGTACGGTAGGATGTAAGTTATCCGAACACTTCAGTTAACCGGACACCCAAATCTAATAGTAGCACGTGCAGACATAAATAACTGCATGACCACGCACCTTCATTACTATGCATTTTCTGTGTTCAGTTATCTGAATACCTCTCGGTCCCAACGTGTTGTGATAACTATTCTACTGTATGTAGTATGTGTATGAAGTGACCTGGTTTGTGAATATTTACCTGAACATTGCCCTTGGTAATTTTTATATTTTACCTGTGAAATCCAGTTGTTTCGTTGTGACGATGCATTTACTCATATCGTGAACTCTAACACGAATATTTGTAATGTTCATGGATCCCTAGTAGTGCAATGCATACTTGTCATCTCTGGTGTGGATTTTCAAGTAACTGGTCACATGATACTTATGTGTGTATGTGTGTATATTATGTGCGTGTGGTGATATGTACGTATGCATGTGTGTGTACACAAGTGCTGTAATTGGATACTTAGAATGTTTGTATGTGTGTTTGTAGGTTTGTATGAGAATCGTGTGAAGCCTCATTGCTTCTGCCTGGTGGTAGTAGTCTCAGCTGTATTAATTTCTCTTGTCTTATTTGGAGTGTCATGTGTTGCAATGTATGGTGGTTTCACCCATAAGATGCCACACCCCACTATCCTAGCCATGACTGGTGACATCATCGATTGTGGGAAACTTGACATCTTAAGTCTGAACTTCTTCATATCCACGTTATCCCTTACCCAGAAAGTCACTGATGTGGTGAACGATAATCCTCAGGGTCTCGCGATGAAGGTGAAGTCGTTTGAAAGATCAGTCGTCTTAAATGCCCGTAACTCCTCCATTTACTTCGGGCACACTAATGTAACATTGAACAAGAACTATAAAACATTTATCATCCCAGATGGTTACTATGCCTACCCACCGTACGCGTTGGCAGGGTCTAATATTACCGTCCAAGTGAACTTGTCAAATTACAACTCTCTCCCGCATGAATTGCTCATGTACCTAATCTACGGTGACTTGAACTACAACACGTATTCTGATGATCCGTCCATTACTCCTGTCTATGAACAGAAATTTAACCTCCTTGGTTGGGACAGTCAGACCTATGAAATGACCACAAAGAACAATGGCTACTATTATGTAGTCATTTATGTCAAAACTGACAACAATATCCATTTTTCGGCCACTGTGAATTTCAACCGTTATACCATCTCTAAAAGTAAATTGGACTTCTCTGATGCCCATGAGCTGCTCACTACAGGCACCACGGTCAATATCCCTGTGGATCATCAAAACCAACAGATAGTTGTGTGTGCTGTGGATGATAATCCTAATCTCGGTGCTTACACCATTCACCTTCAACTGGACTACAGTCTTCGTGATGCTGTGGTGTACTCTATTCCACTTGCTGTGTTTGTTTTGATACCTTGTGTGTTGTTTTTCTTCGCTGTGAAGAAACTGTGGTGTTATTGCCTGTCACATCCACATCGTAGGCACTATCAGAGAATCCCTGGCCATTCACTATATGCTGTCAATTCATAATTATTTTTTTATTATACAATTTAACATTACAGATATTCTGTGACACAAAATGGAAATACTGAAATGCTTGGAATTTCCCCGGGGTAGTCCCCTATAACCACACCTCTTGATTTTGTTATTACTATCACTGCGAGAGGAAGGAGAGTTACCCTGTGCTCTCGCGCAACTAACTTATTTGAATCGTTCTGTCGCTTCGTTAGTTATGGCCAGTTTTATGACGGAAGAGGACTGTGAGTTGTGTAGAACTAGTCTAGTAAACAAGGTGTGGAAATTTGCTAAGTGTTAATTCTAGCTGCGCTAGATTGAGGTCATCTGGTCGCCCTAGGCCTTCCTTTCAAGTTTTGCTGTTCGATGATGTAACTTGGTTGTGGATGCCTTGTGGCAATTTTAAACTAATTTGTGCTAGCATTTCTAGTATTCCTGGGATAAGTGTTTGGGATTACCCAGTCAGTGGTGGCAAGCTAGCTGAGTTGGCACATAATTGTATTATTTATTTATCAGCTGACTTTATTTGTTACAATAGTATAGATATTGGGCAAGCTTGCTTTAGCTTGTGTCAGTTGAAAATCTGTCAGTTTTACCTTCAGTTGTGGGCATAATGAATGGGGGCCACAGAATTAATGACCTCTCCAGAATATAAATAAATAAATAAAAAAACTCCATCAGAAATGAAGAGATTGCGTGTTTGTTTTCATTTAAGCTATCGAATCAGATTGCTAAATTTGCGGTGAATATATTGTAGAATTGAAATAGTTGATCATTTTCCGTAACTTTGTTGCTAACATAAATTGGATGTTAAGCGTTTCCTGCCTAGAACAGTTGTATGATTGGCTGTAGGAAACACACAAAAACTAATTTGATTGGACGGTTTCCTTACTCACCTAGGAGGTACGAGTCAGTTACACCCCTCCACGTTTGGTCTGTGGGATTTACACTATCGCTCGCTCGCCAGTATGTTTATACATAATTACTAGTAATTACAGATCCTAGGCTACATACACTATACTATTTACGCTCCTTACATGCAAGCGATTCACTTACTCCGCCTAAAAATTACTTTTGAATTTATTTCAGCTCTCTTCAATGACAGTTGGGTTAAACTTGTGTACAATGTTCTACTTGCATTGGTACATATTGCATTGGTACATATTGCATATTGGTGCATATTGCATTGGTGCATATTGCATTGGTGCATATTGCATTGGTACATATTGCATTGGTACATGTACATGTAAATTTATTGTGTTTGCCTCAATTCTAATAACTTGTGTTAGTTCAATAATGTTTACCTTCAATTAATGTTTTTATGTTTGGGTGATCAATACTTTGTGTTTGTTTTATCGATTCTGAAAGTGTTGTCTTATTTGTGTATGGTTGTTGTTGTTTTCTGATTATCAGTTGCCATACATAGTGCCAAAAAGAAAGTGGACGTCTTGCTTCATGATGGGAATCCAGCTGAGGTTAATCTGCACCCGACTGGTAGTGGTGCTGGTGCTGGTAGGTCTTGTGCATATACCAGGGTTTCATGCAGAGGTAGGGACACCCTGGGATCCCCCCCCCCCCCAGAATTTTAATGAAATGAATTAATAATATTTACTATGTAATGGTATTCTGTGGTTATGATTTATATTGGTATTCTGTGATTTTTGAGAAGATTTTTAACCAAATGGGTGTGGTTTCAGCAAAATGGGGTTTTGCTACATGTTCCCCGTCCCTTCCTTCCTAAACTCTAACTAAGCTCTTCTCACCATAGTTGCAACAAGACGTGACTCACTAATCTTAAATATTACAGCTTACCTCATGTATGGCATATGTACTATATTGTATACTTGTATAATTTCTATTAGAGCGCACTTCTCGAAAGATGGCATCAGCTGGTATTGGTTCAGATGCGGGTGGTGCAAACCTTGTGGGTGCTTCAGCACAGAGAGGTAACCTCAAAGCTATGGGAGATGGAACATGTAAGTGAACAGTAGCGTGTTGTTCGTATGTGTGTGTATGCGTGTCTGACTCCCTTAACATGAGTAACTCCTGATTTTTCATTGGTGAACACAAACTATATATATTGTGTACATACTAGTAGATAAGAATTCATCTAGGAGGTAATTAATAGTAGTAGGCAAGAATACACACAACTCATCACATTATCAAAATCAACTTATGCCTGTTGTGTGTGTGTGTGTGTGTGTGTGTGTGGCAGCAGTAGTGTCGTATCTTTCAGAAAAGTCAGCCTAGCCTTGTTTTGATAAAATGCAATTGACTTGATTAAAAAGATTAAGAGCAAACTAGAATTCAACCAGTTCAGTAGTTGCCTATTCGAATTAGCTAACATTGATTTTATATGTGATGATACTTTACCAATTACACATAAGTTGTAGCTTATTATTTTTCTGGCTTTTAATATTACCTTAAATAAATAAGAAATAAATCTTGTACCGCAATCACTGCAGCATTCATAGCAGACTGAACTGAAAAAGAAAATTTCAAGGGGAAGCACCTTGATTACCAGTCGCTAATTACATTTAAAAAACATAACCATATTAGGTTGTCAGCTATGTGTTGGGAAGTCTTCGCTCCGCAGAAATCGAGCCTGGTGGATCCATCCGCTTGAGTTCAGGTGCGCAGAGTCCGGAGAACGGCTACTGGAGGAGAGGCAGCCTGGTGCACCTTGCCGCGTGAGCTCAGACGACGTATGGAGAGTTGCTATAAACGAATATGAGACAACAAGAAGCTAAATTAAAACACCACAACTTCGCAAATTATACTTCTGCTACTACTGCGCAATTGTTTCTGCTCGCGTATTAACGAATGGTGGGGTATTGGCGGGGAATAAATTAATGTCCGGATCTACAGGCGGTGCGCGTTGCTATGTGCGGCCACCCTTAAACCACTGAGGTTTTCTAGATGTTAGGGCCTTCGCGGACTTTACCACTGGAAGTCCCATCAGAAGCTAACAGGAGACCTACGAAGTGCAGACCTGGCTATAGTTTTGTGCCCGTCGGATCTTCAGTCGTCAGCTTTAATGAAGCAAGTTAAACTTTTTCGAGCTTGCTAGCACTATCCCCATAGCATTTACCGGGTGATACAAGACTTAGCTTGCTGATATAGCTAGGGAAGAGTTTCTAGCAAGAAAATATCAGTGAAATGATGGAAAAGCTTAATTATTTTAGTAAACGGTGTCAGCTGTTTAGTCAAAACGGTATGGAATGCAATGGTAAAAACTACGGTTAAAAAAAAAAGCTACCTTTTTACGGCCGTACTACAGAATGGAATCTGAAACTTTTTTTCTGGCACCAACTAATTTTCCCCTTGCTTTTTAACTACAATAGTTGTGTTAATTATTGCCTTCCACTGAATGTGATGATCTTTTACCCATTCAGTTAGAGGTAACACTACACCAACATGGCTACACACAGCATTGTCATCATCATTACTGATGCACAAACACATTATTATATAGATTTCGATACCTATTCGGTACAGATAACATCACTCGTGCTAACACTAATTACGTAGTTTTTCATGTGACTACTTCTCACAACAAAGTATAGAATTTTTTACCTCCTCTGCTGAAGCTTTCTACGTCCTTATCTTCAGGGTCATCATATATATTTTTACCAACACCTATAGATATAATATATTAAACTTATACCTCAGTGATCACAAGCAATAATAACTAATAAAAACACAAAACATAATGACCTCATTCTTGCATTCTCACTCATGTTCTTCCCTCGCATTGTCCATTCTTACAAATACAGGGCAAGCTACTTATAAACTGTAGCTAGTAGTTAACCCAGGCCAAGTTTAGTGATAGACTTTTGTGGCTATGACTATTGGGCATGTCAACTAAGCAGATAGTAAGAGGTCAGGAACATGTGAGGAGTACATGCTGCTGGCTCCTAGCAGCGTAGATAACTATTCCTGACTCCATTCACCAAATGATACTAATTATTAGTGCAGTATAAGTTATTACACTGGAAAAGTTGGAAAATCTGATGTGAAGGAATAAATGCTAATGTTGACAAGTCAGTCAATAACACATACATACATACATACATACTTACATACATACATACATACGACGTACATATACACACATATACACACATACATACATGCATATACTAGTAAATACACATACACACGTACATACATACAGTAGGCAACAAAATAAAGTTCCAGATTCTGTTCCGTAGTACGGCTGTAAAACAGTAGTTTTCTACCGTTGTGTTCCATACCGTTTTGACTAAACAGTCGACACCGTTTACTAAAAAAGGTAAAAAAAGAAACGGTTAAGCTTTTCCGTCGATTCACTGATATTTTTTAGCTAGAAACTCTTCCATAGCTATACCAGCAAGCTAAGGCCTTGTATCACCTGTTAACGCTACGGGGATAGTGCAATAAAGCTCGTACAAAAATTTAACTTGCTTCAATAAAGCTGCAGACTGAAGTTTTGACGGGCACAGAGCTACAACGAGGTCCACACTTCTATTCATAGGTCTTCTATTAGCTACTGATGGACCTCCAGTGGTAAAAAATCTAAGCCCGAGAAGGCCCTAACATCGAGAAAACGTCGATACTGTGCGGTAGTCGAACGACTTCGGATAGAACGGCTTTACTTTTATTAACCTGAAAAGCTTCGCCTCAGGAGCCTATAAACAAAAAAATTGGAATGTTTTATTGGATAAATGATTTTTTTATATTTCTTTGATAGAAGCATGTGGTGAATGATAAAAATTAAAATGATGACGCGGTCGAACATAATGGCCGTTTTTTTTTTTACAAAACGGTGTACCAGTTTTCTCCCATTTTTTAATTGTGCGGAACTTTATTTTGTCTTCTACCTACATACATACATACATACGTACGTATGTACATATATACATACGTACGTATATACATACATACATACGTACGTACATACATACATACATACGGACGTACATACATACATACATACATATATACATATACACACATACATACACACATATGTGACCGGATTTGTGAAAACCCGGCTAAACGCGGCATCTAAAGTTTTCTAATTTATTCTACCAGTAGGCTGCACGGGGCCTTGGGATGCCTTCCTCCTAATTTGGAAGCTGTAGCACAAGCCGTCTTCGCCCTACGCACTACAACACTTCAGTATTTTTGCTAAACTTATTATTGCTGATTTCGAATAAACGCCAGGTAAAGGCATTGCTAAGGTCAGGGGGCGTGCCTTGTGTCCGTATACTATTACTGCGTGTCTCCGGGACACTATGGAATAAACCGGTTACAGGCGGATTGAAAGAAGTCTAAAAGGCTTAATGCAATGCTCCTTAAGAAACTATGATGGCGAGAATTGCGTGAGTACGTGAATTATGTAGAATAGTAAGTGAATTAGTTAGCTACAGTTTTTTCCCGGCTGTTAGTAAAAAGCCTGCCAATAATTTCTTAGCAACTCTCCGTACACGAGTCCAACCGGCTAGTGTTTCTAGCCTCCTAGTGTGAGTTCTAGAGCACGCCACAGCTTACAACTACGTCATAAGCTAGAGCTAACTGGTGTCTATCCATTTCTGCCATAAAAATTTTTTCGAAAAAAATCGACCCATAAGGCTTTACCCGGGGATACTGAAAAAAATTGTTTGCCGCGTTTAGGCCGATTTTCCCAAATCCGGTCACATATATACATAAATACATACACATACATATATACATACATACATATATAAACACATACCTTGCTGAGGTACTACGTCACCTTGAGAATGGTGTGAGGAAGTGCTACATTTATCTCCTATTGCCATGATACCACTTGCTAAACAATAAAATTTTATACAGCACATCACAGTAGTAAAAAACTTCGGTACTAAAATTTATATAAATAATTAACTAATTAATTATTAATAACATTAATCCATATTAAAAAAAACATTACCATCATATCAAAGATGCGCAGATCTAATACCTTCACCTCTGGCTATCTCCAATAAACTGCTCTCTCTTCTGACTCTCTTGTTATTGTTCTATTGATGTTTGTTTACTCTTGATATAGGCGGGCTCTTTTTAGAACCAATACAAACTAATTGAGAAAAAAAATTGCTCGCGTACTCGTAGTACGAGATATGGGGGTGGGACTATTTCTTAAGAATTGCGAGTGGAATTAAAGTTCCAAATTTTGTAACAGTTTTTCTTGGAATCTAATAATGAGAATGACATAAAAATTTTACACACGGGTAAACCAAAAAAAATGAACTGCACCACGTAGAGAATTTTTCAATATCTTATAAATAGAAAAAATTGCGAATAAATCATAAAGTAATATTGAAATTATAATATACCAAAAACTCAAATTATTCAATTAACTGGACATAAAAATCTGCCAAGTCTCAACAATTATAAAAAGGCCTCACTAGAACAACACAGGGGTCGGAGTACATTGTCAGGCTGGTTAGGGTATGGCCTGGCCACTTTTTTGGGATGACATTACATATTCATGGAGAGAAAAAAACAGACTTTGGAGTCATGTTTATAAACACTTTCATTGCAAACAATGATCACATAAGAAAGATTATGTGTTATTGTTACTTGCAGTGCAATTCTTTGTCATTTGATTAAAACACATGTCCAGTTAAAAGTGGCACATTTCATTACATATCTCTGTGTACTGGCCACACCCATGACCTCACCTTTTCTTGGCCTGACCACTAAAATGGATCTTTCTCCAACTCTGTATGTCTTGAGCTCATGGGTGTGGCCAGTACACAGAGATATGTAATGAAATGTGCTTTGGTGAGGAGCCTAGCTAACTCTTCATGTCCTGTCATGGTCTCCGAGGTACAAGGAAGGACTGGTGGCAGCGTAACTATACTTAAGAGGCCTGGGGAAGTCCCGAGCTTAATCGCACGGAGCTAACCAGACGACCTCACCCCCCCCACAATCATCATCATTATCATCATCATCATCATTATTATTATTATTATAAAATAGATGGTGTTTGTAAAATGTCATTTCCATTATTTGTTTTTCAAGAAAATATTTTTCCTTCAATTTTTTTAATTTTGAAATTGAACATTGTTAATTTAAAGCATGAAGCTAACCATTACAAAAATTTATTTCCATTGGTCAGAAAACAAGCCCGTGGAGCCACAATTGCTGAGTAAGTGGGACATGTCGACAAGAAGCTTAAACCTAAAAATAAAGTTTCGTGGCTCAATAAAACGTTTTCAAGATGCAGATGCTAGAGCTACAAATACAACTTGTTATTAGATTCCGGTAAAAAAAAATAAATAAAATAAAGTAATAGCAAATTTTTCTCTTTTTAACAGCCAACTTGGGTTAAGGAGGAAAACTGTTGCATACTCTTTAATTGGCTAGAATTCACTAACACATGTGTCTACGCTTAAAAAAAACTCTTTAATTGGCTAGAATTCACTAACACAAGTGTCTACGCTTCAAAACAAAGGAGGGAAAACTGTTGCGTACTCTTTAATTAGCTAGAATTCACTAACACAAGTTTACGCTTCAAAATACAGGAAGGGAAACTGTTTAATTAGCTAGAATTCACTAACACATATGTCTAGGCTTCAAATAAAGGGGGAAAACTGTTGCGTACTCTTTAATTAGCTAGAATTTGTTAACACAATGTTTCTACACTTCAAAATAAAGGAGGGGAAACTGTTGTGTATGCTTAAATTAGCTAGAATTCATTCATTCATGTGTCTACGCTTCAAAATAAAGGAGTGATGCATATTTTTTAATTAGCTGGAATTCATAATCATGATAATAATAGCTAGTTATAATAATAATAATGAAGATAATATAATAATAATAATGATAATAATAATTATAATAATAATAAAAAAAATAATAATAATGACCACAATAACAATATAGTTATAGTGGTAATTGTATTGTTTATTACTCATAGTGCAATTGTTGTGTTGTTATCATTGTTATTATTATGGCCATGGCAACAAGAATAATTATAATGTAATTAAATTACAATGCATACAACAATGCTATGTTGACATAAATGCTTTAAAATAATCCTGTTGAGGTTGTATACTCTCAACTATTTTAAATATGGTTATATAATTACACCAAAGCTTATTAAAGTGTAGTTTGGAAGCATCACTGACAACAAAATAATTCCCATTTATTAGTGCTGTCTGAGCTATTTTTTTCTTACCTTTGCCAAGTAACAGATATTTCTCTTCCACTCATTGCCACCAAATAAGAAACAGGGTAGTGTCAATATTGTTAGGTCTTGCGCGCTTGCTGTGCGCGAGTTTTTCGCGAATTTAGTCCTGTCCGTGGGTCCGGTCCAGTCCGGTCCGTGTTTTAGTCAGACCCACCACACCACGTGCGCGCCTAAGCCTGGCGGGTCGGAGCCGGTGCTTCCGCAGATTCATCTTTTCTGAAAACGCATCCAGATATTGCAATATTACTGACAAGTTGTTAGATGCTTAAAAGTGTAAAATTAAGGTGATTATGTTTACGTACTAAACAGGTGTCCTTTTTAACACCCATATGCCATTTCCATTGTCAAAACAGAAGTGTGGGACTAGCCAGAACTATTGGTTACATTGAACTTAGTAAATAAATTAGCTATTTTGGCACTGTATTATAGAAAATTTTATATCTCTTACTGCAGACTTAAGGAAGAAGTTTAACAATAGCAAAGGTTAGTATTATTATAATCAAATTAGAATATAATTTATACATGAGTAATTCCCCTTTGCATTAAATTAGTAAGGTCATTTCTAGGTTTCTAGATTTCTAGGTTTAGTAATAAATAATAACAGTAATAATAGTGATGATAATAATGAATAATAGTAATAATGATAATATAGTAATAATAATACACAACCTCCAACTAGGCTATAAATTATGTTTTAGAAGATAAACTTTCAAATTTAAGGAGATTCAATTGTTTTGGCTACCTCCTTAACTAGAGTGGCTTGAAAGGTTATGTAAGAAAGTTTAGTTGGTTTTTAGATTGATTCAAAAGTAAGTTTGACTCCAAAGATGTGTCCGTCCATCACCTGAAGATTTGGCTTATGTGGAAAGCTTGAAAGTATCTGTGCTAAGAGTGATGGGTACAGCAGTGGCACGGGCTTTTACTGTTAGACGAACTTGTTTGGACTTTAGTATACAAAAAGTGATGACCTCTTACCGAATATGTAGCATTAATAGTATGTATAGGTACAGTATTCTGTGTTGACATCCTGATATGGAATGGCTACCACCAGAGTCTGCATCAGAATGAGTTAGAGTACAGTAGGAGACACAGAAAAATTCCGAATTCCGTTCCGTAGAACGGCCGTTGCACGATTAAAAAACGGGGGGAAAACGGTACGCCGTTTGTTAAAAAACGGCCGTTCCGTTCGACCGCGTTACCGTTTTAATCTTTCTCGTTCACCGTATCTCTCGCTCAAAGAAATATAAAAAATCGTTTATCCAATAAAACGTTCCGATTTTTTTTTTATAGGCTCCAGAGGCGGAGCTTTTCGGGTTAAAAAAATTTGAAGCCGTCCTATTCGAAGTTGTCTCGCGGAGAATTGTTAGTTCGACCACCGCACAGTATCGACGTTTTCTCGCTGTTAGGGCCTTCTCCGGCTTAGATTTTTTACTACTGGAAGTCCATCGGTAGCTAACAGAAGATCTACGAAGTGCGGACCTCGTTATGGCTCTGTGCCCATCGGAATTTCGGTCTGCAATTTTATTGAAGCAAGTTAAAATTTTGTACGAGCTTTTTTTCACTATCCCCGTAGCGTTTAATGGTCGATATAAGGCCTTAGCTTGCTGATATAGCTATAAGAAGAGTTTCTAGCTAGAAAATATATGTGAATCGACGGAAATGCTTCACCGTTTTAGTAAACGGTGTCGGCCGTTTAATCAAAACGGTACGGAACGCAACGATAAGACTACCGTTCTACGGGCGTTCTACTGGACGGAATTCGGAATTTTTTTTTGGCGCCTACTGTATATGGAATTAGCTTCTAAGATAAGCACCTAAGGTGCAGTAATGCAACCAGCCTTACAGTTAGTCTGCCATAGCCAGACCCATTACCAAACCGCTATGTTGGGAATGGGTCTGGGGACTTGGCCATACTTTTATTCTGCCGCACATATACTGTGGCGGTCAATTTCCGTTGGCAAATGAAGCATCAAAGGTGCAAACCCTCAGCGCTATTAAGCACTACCTAGCTATTACAATATATAATCTCCTTCCAAAAAAAGACAAGCAATCTGTTAGCTATTTTTAATGAGGTATCAAAATAGCTCAACCAATAAAAATGGTACATGGAAACGTTGTGTTCATAAGAGAAAAAGCTAAACTAGCCAGAAACACTCACCTGTATACATTTTCAACGCGAAACTTCACTTCTTTCAACTCCATTAACTTCCCCGGAGTAACGCTTAGGAGCCTGAGCATAAAGCTAAGTACACCGCTGCCTGCAGAAATTATTTGCTCACATGATTATGATGTTGCCCATAAAAGCTGGTACCTTACACGGAGTTGAAAGCTTCGCTTTTTCTCAACGAATAGCCCGAAATTAAAAAAAGTAGCACAATAAAATGTCTTAAATCTTCGTCCTGAGTAAGTTCATACCTAAATCAACTGTTAATTGTCAGTAATCTCCAAAATCAGAGCGTGACAGACAGACAAACAGACAGGACGACTACTATAACCCTCTCGCGCATGCGTGCTGAGGGTTAATTACCGGGAATACCCCTCATCAGCTACAAATAGAAATTCCTTTACATGTCAGCCACCCTTTCAACGCTATAGAACTGCCAGAGCTTCTAATTCTACTATAGAGTAGTTCTTTTCTCTTGCAATCAGCTGCCTTGAATAGAATGATACAGGTACCCAACAGTCATCCTGTAAATACACAGACAACCACCAATGCCTTTGGTAGAGGCATCTATGTACACACACCATACATCTGTAACATTGGGTAAAGACAGAGATGAATGATGGACTTTTCGGAAATGATACAATTGAAAGAGTGAATAAAGTCTTAGTCGTCATTATAGTGCAGTATGTCAGGTTTGTCCTTTCTTAAATATGAATTCAAAACAGAAGTGTGATCAGAAAAAGATGGTATAAATCTAGAATAAAAAGATGTGAGTCCGAGGAAAGCTCGAAGATCTGTCTTTGTCTTGGGGCCTGATGTGGGCGACCTTGGCATCAGAAATGGGTAAGTTTACCGTCTCCAACGACAAATCCCAGAAACTCAAAAGAAGAATAATATAGCCAGCAGCACTTAGACTTTTTCACTGAGAGGTTGGCTGCACTAAGTCTGGTTAATACTGAAAAGATATGGGTCATGTGGTCATCAAAGGTTGCAGAAAAGATAATGACATCATCAATATAAGCTAGGGAATAGGATTCAAGATCACGAAGCACTTGCTGCATGAGCAGCTGAAAAGTGGCAGTGGCATTCTTTAGGCCGAAGGGCATAACCCTGTATTGAAACTTCCCTTGCATTCAGCTAAAGGCTGTGAGCTGCTTGGTACTGTCATCAAGGGGGACTTGATGAAAGCCCTTCAATAAGTCAAGTTTGGAAAGGAATTTTACAATTACCAATTTGGGCCAAAATAGAATCAATAGAAGGCATTAGGAAGGGTTCTGGTACTGATATCGAGTTAAGTTTTCTGTAATCTACCACGGTTCTGATACCACCGTCCCGTTTCTTGACAGGGAGGGGTGACGATGACCATTTAGATGTTGAGGGTTCTATGATTCCCAGAGCTAACAATGACTCGATTTCTTCCCTAAATGGCTGCTGGTATGCCAGCGGAACAGTATATGCTGGAGTCCATACTGGGGTTTGACTGGTGAGAGTGATAGAATGTTTGACAAGAGATGGAGTATCCGAAAACACGTTGGGAAATGCTGAAAGGGTGAGGTCTAGGGTGGATTGTTACTGAGGTGATAATACAAGTTTGGTATGGTTGCCTAGGTGACAAGTCAAAATGGGGTGAGGTGTCATTTGAGACTATGGCTACTCTCAAGACAGTATTCTCGGATGTACGTTTAAGTTGACTCAAATGAACTATCTTTTTGCGGCCTTTTGACTTGTGAGGGACTAGTTCACAATTAACAGGTGGTAACAATGCAGTGATAATGAAGGGACCATCCCAAGAAGAGTCTAGACAGCTGTTAAGACCGGGGTTGCGTTTAAACACAAGGTCACCAACATGAAATTTTGAGGCAAGCTCTGACTCTTTACTGATTCGGTCTGATGACTGCTTGGACTGAAGTGATGACTTGACAACATGGTTGTGGCATGCAAACTGTTTGTCCAGATCAGCAATGAACTGAGGGACATTGACAGGATTGTGGGAATCAAATAACCAAAGTGACTTGATTGTGGAAAGGATGAATGGTGTCGGTTTCAAAAATAACAATTCATGGGGTGTGAAGCCATGTCTTGTGTTGGGGATGTTACGGACATAGTACAGGATGAGATCAAGCATAGATGGCCAGTCTGTCTTTTCAATAAATGCCTTAGAAAGCATGCTCTTAAGTGTGGCATGAAACCTTTCAAGTCGTCCATTTGACTGGGATCTGTAAGGTGATGTACGAATCTTGTGGATACCAAACCTTTTACAAAGATGCGAAACAGTGGTGGACAGAAAATTAGCACCTTGGTCGGAAAGAATCTGTAAAGGGATACCAAGAACTGCTGATCAAACACTGAGCTGTGGTTTCTGATGTATAATTCTTGACAGGGATAGCAAAGGGGTATCCGGCTGCCAGTTCCAGGCATGTAAAAAATAAATCTGTAATTCCCCTTAGCTTTGGGCAGGGGCCCAATAATATCAATGGCTAGCTTCTCGCCACGTTCGGAAATGATCTCTGACTCAACAAGTGGAATTCTGGCATTGTTTGATTTAGTGAACCTCTGGCACTTAGGGCAGGCCGAGATGGACATCTTCTAGCAACTTGGGCCAAGTGAAGTGACGACAAGGATCTTGTGTCTGAGGTCTTTAGGGACTACTAACGCATTTGACACAGAATTGTGGGTGGTGGTTAAACACATCAACATTCCATCAACAATGAAAAACTTCTTCTCATGATTACGTGCCAAATCCCATAAGTGGGACAGTGAGGGGTCTTGATGCTGTAATTCAATGAGCTTATTTTTATTAACTCTATCAAAGGAAAGTGAAGGCATTAACTGTTTGGTGTGATTACAGTGGCATTTAAATACCTGACCATAAGCTAAAAACCTTTGGTTAATTTGATAAAAAGAAACCACTTTATTGTCAATTCTATTAATCAAACTCATTCCTTGAACAAAGTACCAACAAAGGTGCGAACCCTCAGCGCTATTAAACACTACTTAGCTATTACAATATAATTTCCTTCCAAAAGAACAAGCAATCTATTAGATATTTTAATGAGGCATCAAAATAGCTCGACCAATGAAAATGGTACATGGAAACGCTGTTTTCATATGAGAAGAAGCTAAACTAGCCAGAAACACTCACCAATATACATTTTCAATGCGAAACTTCACTTCTTTCAACTCCGTTAACTTCCCTGAGCATAAAGCAAAGAATTTATTTCCTCACGTGATTATGATGTGACACTAGCCCATAAAAGCTGGTACCTACACGGAGCTGAAAGCTTCGCATTTTCTCAACAATTAGCCTGAAATTAAAGAAGTAGCACATTAAAAGGTCTTAAATCTTCATCCTGAGTAAGTTCATACCTAAATCAACTGTTAATTGTCAATAATCTCCAAAATCAGAGTGTGACAGACAGACAAACAGACATACAGACAGGACAACTACTATAACCCTCTCGCGCATGCGCACTGAGTGTTAATAAGTGAGTGATTGTGGTTATAATGGCCGCACCAATTCTAACTGACTTCGTACTCCCCCGTCTTGTGTTGGTATGTCCAGTGAACAAGCATGTAAAAATGTTGCGTTACGGCTACTGCTTAGCTAAAGAATAGCACAAAGTAAAAATACATATTTTAGCTGCCCTTACACACTTTATGGCTATTCCTAATATAGGGTTAGGCTCAAACCTGTTGGTAATTCTGTAGAAATGCCTGTTGTTTTTTTTTAATTTTTTTTTTTTTTAAGTCAACCAGTCATACCCGTAGCCAGGGTGGGGCGGTGGGGGGGGGGGGGGGGGGGGGGGTGGGGGGGGTGGGGTGGGGTGGGGGGGGGGGGTGGGGAGGGGGGGGGGGGGGGGGGGTTCGGTTAAACCCCCTTTTGTGAGACCGGAAGTAAATTATTTAGCCACACCTCACATTTAACTTATGGTATGCCGACTTCTGGTCAATCGTGTCTAAATCGCAATGGAATATTCTGCTATTTAGCTATAATATATATCCCCGGATATTCTTCATACTCTATATGTGGACGGCCTAGTCTGATTCCAAGCTTTCAAATAAACATTGAGTTCCTTGACTACAAAACATCGCTCTCGTTATGGCACTGATAAAGCAAGCTACGCTACTACTATTCTATTTATAGTGTGCCGTAATTTACTTATTTAGATAACTTATAGTATGAAAGGCCTATTAATGGTTCACTGTTTGTGTACAGCTCACGGTAGTGGTTAGAAGCCTGGTTACACGAGAACGATATAGCGCTAGCAGTTTACCTCTTATTGCTGATGTCAGCAGTGTTCAATGAATTTATTAATAGAACACATAGAACGTCAGACAAATTATTAGTTTTGACATATTTTCCCCCTTCCTTTTCGCTTTTTAAAGAATAAACGAAGAAAACAAAAGTGGGTGTGGCTTTCTTCCATTTCTTGAAATCTGAACCCCCCTGTGCAAACTCCTGGCTACAGGCCTGCCAGTTACGGCAAGTGGTTACTAGACACTGAAACCCTTTAATAGGCTGTGTTCAAACATCTAGCATAGTACGTCCTTCCAACACGTGCTCATTATAGTTCCTCAACTCCACCAATTAGTGTCCATCTAAGAACATGCACACACATCCAAATACAAATTTGTAAATCTCTTGCTGCCGCTAAGCGGTCATGCACACCTGGCAGACCCAGGATGCCTGTTAAAAACTCAACTGTTTTTAGTAGCTGGAGTGTTAGAAGTTAAAATTAATTATACAACAGTATTTAGTTTTATGTAGCCAAACTCGGGAGGCTCGCTTGCCTTTTGTGCTCGAGCACACCACTAGTTAATACATAGTAAATGTACATACATGCATGTACATATAATATATGTGTTTTCCAAACATTAGTAATATAAACATTGGCCTACATTGGATTATATTCCCTATCACCACTACAGGTCATAGTTTATTACTGCATTGGACAAAAATAGCATGGATTCTAAGTCATGAGCATATTCAATTTCACTGAAGTTTGTATTTAGTGGAATAGCTTGTCATAATTTTTTTTTATAACTGCCCAAGTGATACTTTGTGAGAGTTCTTGTATGGAGTAGTCAGTGGCTAATGTCTCAGTTACAAATTAGTTTTATGTAGCCAAACTCGGGAGGCTCGCTTGCCTTTTGTGCTCGAGCACACCACTAGTTAGTACATAGTAAATGTACATACATGCATGTACATATAACTCATAATTTTTTTTTATAACTGCCCAAGTGATACTTTGTGAGAGTTCTTGTATGGAGTAGTCAGTGGCTAATGTCTCAGTTGAGCATTGCAGCTGTCCCGAATAATAATGTTCTATCGCACATCCTATGCATGTAGTAATTATATGTTGTGATATTGTTTACTTAATATTATATTTTATATAGATTTCTATAGAATACCTACTCAAATGGAAATTGACCACTATATTCGTGAAGGTGAGTAGTTAATAGAAAATATAGGTACATTGCAATGTTCTTTAAATTTTTAAATCCAAGATATATCAGGGTGAAATTGATGATTACGTGGGAAAACTTTGAGGCATGGCAAAGCATGACTATTATTCATTTTTGTAGCACTTTTAATCAGGTGACACCACTTTTCTTCAGTATACCCTAAAAATTAAATATGCAACTGCTCATTTTATAATTGCTTCAAATTAAGTTTTAAGAAGACAAAAGGCAAGAAACATTAAAAAGAAATTATAAAAGGGCTTTCTCAGTAAGAATACTGAGGCAACCATGTTTCATCTTTGTGCATTTGTAGATCTCATGTACTGATAGAAATTTAATGTTATTTTTATTAGGTGAAATTTAGCCAATAATGTTCACTACTATGTAGTTTATTTTCATTTTCTCGGTCAATGTAAGATATCGGCGGAGGCATCCATTTTTTCGACAATTATTTGTGCCAGATTTAGTTTTCAATTTTTTTTTTCCTAAATAGCCAATCAAATTTCAAACACTTGAACCTTACCTAGATGGGTTAGTAGTTGTTGTGGCTTGTGTATAGCTGGTTTGTTGTTTTTACTATAGCTGGCTGGAGTATGAACTCTGATTGTGTGATATTCATCCATAATGATCCATATTTATCTGTCTTTTCACTCTCTCTCCCTCCTCTTTTCTGTCTTTTCCATATCTGTTCTTGATGGTATTTTTTCTTTTCGGTTTTGCGCTTCCTCCATTTTTTTTTAGATTGTAGATATCACAATTATGATTAATTTGAATATAGTTCACCTCACCACTAACCAACATAGCCATTCCTAGCAATTCTCTAGTTTTAATTTTAGGGTACAGTAGTGTTGAAGATTTGACCCACTGGTGCTCTTTTCTCTGGAGGTCAGACTATGCTGAGGATTAGCACCTTGTGAAGTATTTTTTTATAGTACTATAAAGTACTCCGCTACACAGTGCTTGGTTCTTGAACCAACTTTTAAATCAGGAATGTAGAGACAAGTGGAGCCTTCACCATAAAATTGTGGTTTTACATTTTTTTGTCATAACTTTACTATGCATGCATACTTTTTTTTGCTTTGAAGCTCAAAATGTTGCCCATCTGAAACTCTTCGTGAGCTAAAAATATGGGCAGAAAGCCACACCCACCAAATAAGGTGGCAATGTCAAGAAAACCCTTACCCATCCCTGTGAAACTAAACCCCTCCTACTTCAACATCAAGACTTCGAAATTCACACACAAATTCTTTAATATTTTGTTTACAAAGTGAGCTATCTGATTTTTATAAATATTTTTTTTTGAGTTTATAACACTAATTTTTTTTATTAAATAATGGCAGTTTTGATGAGCATTAAAAAATGTGAGTAACTTAACCAAAACATTTTTTTAAAGTTGGTAGTTCACTTTCAAGAGTAGAAAAAGAGTATGATTTTTAGACGATTGACTTTTGAGATAATTGCAATAAACTACAACACAAGTTATTTCAGCTGATAATGCCTACAACAGAAGAAAATGAAGCATATGTTACATTGTAAACACAGGTCTCTACACAAGAGCTGAAATAAACAGATTATGAATGTAGAAGCTATTGTACATAGTATTAAGTTCAGATTTAGAAGCTTTTGTTCCTCATCATTGCCTCAAAAAAGCTCCCTGACTTATTGTTGACACTACTTCCGTTCGACACATTTAATACTAAATTTTCATCTTTCTAAGAGTAACTCTGGTGATTATGTAGTACCTTCAATAGCTCTCCTTTGTGAAACTGTGTGGTGGAAACATTGGCAACTGTAACCAATCCCTGCCTATCACTGCTGTTTTCTGAAACTGTCGGGGAATTCCCAGGATAGTGCTGAAGCAGCTCTAAAAAGCACCACTAGACTATTGTTGCCACTTTTTTCTTTCTTAACTCACGTATACACGTCTTTATGAATATACACACAGTGTTGGTGGTACTGACGATGCTTTACCAACTGTGTTCAGCTAATGGAGCACATATCATTACTGAGAGACAAACATATTATGATATTCAGTGGTACTGTCTAAAGTTACAATTCTTACTACTTGCCAGTCACGGCCTCAGTTCGAGTACCTATTACATTTATATTTCACAGTAAAACATTTTTTATCCAAAGGATCTTAAATGATCAAATGTGTAGTCCAAGGAGGGCATATAGCCAATTCTTTGGGATTTATACTTAATTGATGTATGACACGTGTATAATAAACTCATATAGATTCAGCTTTGCTGGCATGCTAAAATTAGATAGCTGAGTATCACAAACTTTACCTTTAATAAATGAAATTAAATTGATGATTTTATTGCTTAAAATCCAAGGTAAGAGTTGTTTTTGTTTGTTTGTTTGTTTGTTTGTTCTTTTGTGTGTGTAGTAAAACTAAAACTACTAACAGCTTGCAAATCATCTGCTCAAAAGGATATCCTAGCAGTAGTAATATCTAGTTCCATGGGATGTGAAGGAGTTGGCGAGCCCATACCAAACTTTGACAACTCCAGAATCTTCATCAGTGAAGCATATGAACAGCAGAACCATGCAACGTGCCAGTTTGTAGACCCTACAAAGGCTGAAGTAATTGCAATCTTCCAAGAAATTGCCCAAGGTGATTACTTGAATCCTTTCAAGTGTTTTATATGTCACTACATTGGCCATGGGCTGAGCAATCACATCAGTTTAGAGGATGGATACTTATCAGTGTGGTATTTGAGTAGTATACTCTCAGCATCAAAAGTTCCACATTTACGGCACAAAATTCGCGGTCTAATATGTGACTGCCACCGGGTTGATGCTGTCGTGAGAACTGAGAGAGAACATAAGCCAGAAGACAATCTGTTTGTGTATTTCACAGTTCCCTATCATATACAGACTCATGTTGTCGGTAAATCTGGCATAACCATTGCAACTATTCAATTCATGAAGCTTATGAAAGGAAAAAAGACATACACTATCACGGAGTTCTTTCAAAAGCATTATGATGCAGTACAGAGAAATGGAGCTGCCTATGCTCACTATGTTGACTGTGGAAAAGGATTTACTACTAATTTTACTGACAACTTTGTAATGGTCAGAGGTAAGACGAAGTTGTATGATTAATCATTAAAATTAGTTGGAAGCAAACCTTTACTCATTGTAAAAGTAAAATTGACTTAGGTTATTGAGAAAACATTCTTAAAAATTGAGTTGAAACACCTTTAACAGCAAAAAAAGTTCCATAGTAATGCAGATGATAAGTGGTATTGTTGAATGTTATTGAGCATGTAGAGTGAATGCTATATTCCTTGCTTTAACTTAGGTACTAAAGCAAAGATAACCAAGCGTGCTACGTGGGTCTGACTCTGCCAGACTAACTTACAGTTATCTTTAACAAACTTTATTGGCTTTAAAACTAAGAAAGACTGATCCAGGCAGTGCTGGCTAGTTGCAACATACATAACTTGCCGGCAAGCCTGGTGTAAAATGGGAAAAACAAATGACAAGAAATATGAGAGAAAAGAGTCTGCAGGTGGGAAGGAGCATTGAACTTGAGAAAAGAGTCTGCAGGTGGGAAGGAGCATTGAACTTGAGAAAAGAGTCTGCAGGTGGGAAGGAGCATTGAACTTGGTGTTGTTTTGCTCATGAGAAAGATTTATAAGTATGTAGCTAAGTTCATAAAGAATGTTGAGGGTAAGTCTCTCCACCAAACTCCCCGCCTCCCCCCCCCCCCCCCCCCCCCCCCCCTGAATCCCTGCCATATATGCAGTAGAGGTGCTTCTTCCATCACTTCTCCAGTCTCTATTTAACCAGTACTGGACAGTGTCAATACAGAAATTTCGGTCCATTCTTGTCTGGACAAATGCATCAGGTAACGAGATATTTCCTCCGTCTATATAAACATCAAATAAATTGAGGATTTGGTGGAGCCATTGCTAAGGACGTGAATTCAGGCTGGTTGACGTCAAGAGTGCTATCGGGACTTTGCAGAGTAAGCTTTGAAATATTCGTCATTTGTAGCCTTTTAAAACAGTGAAGGGTTTCGATGAGGGCCAGACATTTCAATTACTTCTCTTCATGGGCTCAGGTCGATGTCCACTGTATATAATATGCAACCGGTAAATCTCGTCTATCACTAACTAACACAACACTCCACCCACTCCACCGGAAGAAGCATTACACAAAAGTACATAGTTATTTATATAATGTTTGCATGCCAATAACCACGACGGTAGTGTGTGCATTCATGAATAATTACAATTGGATGGGTAATGTCAGAACAGTTCAAAATTAGAAAGCAATCAGCAGAACTTTTTCTTTTTCTTTTCTTTTCTTTTCTTGCACCGAAATCCAACCCGCGAGTAATTGAAAATCGTGGGTGAATTCAATTTGTTGCCTAGCAACGAATTACCCGACCTCAGAAAAATCGCGGGTAAATTCTAATAAGTTTTTGTTATAGCATTGCAGCAACAGAATAGAAATAATAAACATGAATAATCAAGCTATATAAGTTGATGTTGCTATTTATGGGGTCTTGGAGTTGGGAGTCTGTAAACCCTTACACAACGTAGGGTTTGATCTGAGTAAGGTCTCCCCCAGCAACAAAGTAAGTGGCCCCAACTACACTGCCGTTCAGCTGAGTACCGCCATTTTCCAAGCACAAGTAAAAGTCTTACGTAACCGGTAACACGGACTTCCAGTTAGATTACGGAATTCAACGTTGACTCCGCCAGAAATTGAATAAGAAGTTTTAATTGCAGTTTTCTCGAAATGACTGTGCTCAAGTTGGTTAGATTGCCGCTCGTATATTTAGTGAACCAAGCAGTGCCTGCCCATAAACTTGGTATCAAAGTACTCCATATGAAGTGCTCTACACAGCAGTATAAATAACTCATTTTTAAAATTTTAACGCAATTGGTCCCTTTTCCCAAGTACTGTCACATATATTTGTTCAACCATAATCCAAAAATATGTGTGGGTGTTGCCTATATCGTGTTTCACTTGATACTCTTTGTAGTATTCCACAAGATGCCACTCATCTTTGTATTCTGCTACAATGCAGTGTTTATTGGTAAACATAGAAATAGATTCATCTGGTCTAATTTTTTTAAATGTCAAGTGAATGAATTAGATCAATATTTCCCTCTAGATAATGCTATTTTTTTCTTTCATAGTTGTATGTCATTAATTTTTTGCAGGTTTTGGAGAATTCGGTCAACAAGACAAATATATTAAAAGTAAGTACTGTATTTCTGCACTGTCATAATATGATTGACTTGGTAATGCATAATACAGAATGAGTGTCAGTACACAGAATAAATCAATTAAACATAATTCTTAGTGTGTATCTGAGAGCATTTAGGACAGCTCTACTACACATAGAATGACATCACAAGCTTAAACCTCTCAAGTATTGATCACTCCAATCTTGATTTATCAGAAGAGTAAGAATGGAGATACTTCTTAATATCAAAAAGAAAATTGACAATACACAAAATCAAAGCATTGATAAGGATATTTAAAATTAGTTGGTTTCAAGTTTTGTGAGTATAGAGCTCAAGTTTTACAATTAAATTTGCATAATAGTATGATTCTCTCAGTTAGGCCATGCTTTGTGGTTTTTATTAGAGCTGGAATGAATATCCAGATATTCATAGGATTGGTGGGTATGTGGCTATGATTGTAATTACCAGGGTGTCGAGTCATGCAAATTTGGCTGTAATACTTTTGAGTTTTAGTTCACCAGGGATCACACAATCTTAGCATATATTTTAGTAGCTGCTTGTGTGAGCTCAGTTGGACGTACAGGTAGCTCACACAGATAGTTGGATGGCTCAATAAAGTAACCTGCCACCAGGTCTTTTAAAGTTTCTTCAGCCTATCTGTACTGCTTGTACCAAGTTCTTGCCCCCAGCCAATCCCACTCCTTGTAGGATAAGGTTAGATAGGTTTTTACGGTGAGTGATCAAGACAAGAAATAAAGTAAGATTGAACATTGAGAGCCAAATTACAGCGTTGTATGGGCCCTCCAACACACACATACAAAATTATCATGAACGTACAACTAAAATTAACACTCTTCTGTGTAAATCTATATAAACAAACTATAATCATGTCAAACTCATATGAGCACACTGGACAAGAACTAAGCATTGTTTTTACTTGAAAAGCATTATCAGAACAGGTAATTATTGTTAACTTGACTTACTTGGCTAAAACACGACAGTACACGAGTGATGATCACCTGAGCTCTAGTTTTTATAATGCAAAGCATATTATTTCTTATTAAGGTACATTCTATGTAAGACAATCAGTCTACAAATGACATGTGAATTAAACTTACTAATTACCATAATAATGTCTTCAAAATATTGCTTATGTGCTTATTGTAATGTTTAAAAAAAACATCACAAAAATACTACTTATATTATACAATATTTCCTTTTTTCCTATCATAGATAACCAAATTAAAATTAGTTAATGAGTTATAACACTGCGGCGGACCATTTTTTTTATCAACATCAATACAACTAGTGATGCGCTCTAATAGCACAAAATAGCGAAGCGAGCTATGTATGTTCCCTGTAATTGCAGCTATTCCCATGCATGCTTGGTGTGGCTACAAAATACTGTCAAAGTGAGAAAACAATAGTGGTAGCTTTTTTCTATGATGAAGGGATGTCTCATCAGCAAAGTCAAGCTCTGCTACTCCACTGTTTGAAGACGAAGATGACCTCTATGATCCTCTGGATTCTTTGGACTGCTCTGTACCAGACATCGAGCCTTCATCATTGCATCCTGACCACTCATCTGTTTTCTTGTCACCACCCCATTCCGACCCCACTTTTCTTTCCCCTTCCGATACTGTGTCCGTTGCCTGCCGACGGAGCAGCATCATCTGCGTAAAGGAAAGGAAGAGGTCAAGAAAGCCATCACCAGCAAGGACGAAACGACTTACCTCAACTGAGCAGTTGACCAGTTTTTAGCCCGTCACAGTCACCAACTCCTTCACCATCACCAACTCCTTCACCATCACCAGTTTCGTCACGCCCTTCTAAAAGAATTAGTACAGACATCAATTATTAATTATTATTTTTTATTTTTAGTCATCTCTTAAATTATGTATCATCTATACAAGTAATACACATCTTTACTTTGTTCTTATGTCCAGTGTTATCAAAATCTATCTATTTACATTGTACACAATATAATTATCCCTACTCAGCTAAATCCACTAAAAAAATACTCTAGTGGACAATAGTATAAACAGACATTACCAAGATAAATAAAACTATTACATGCGAACACTAATAAAAAAGACTCTAGTACGTGCTGACACGAATAAGAATGACTCTAGTGCATGTGGGCACTAATAAGAATGCCTCTAGTACATGCAGGCACTAAAAAGAATAACTCTAGTACATGTGGGCACTAAAAAGAATGACTCTAGTACGTGTACACACTAATGAAAACCCACAAGCCCACCTCAGAACTACTCAGATACCCTCGAAGGACAAAATTTAACGACAGGAAGTGAAACTGGAAGTGACATCATGTGACACACTTTACCCAGTTAATACACAGAACCATTAGCCCCCTCAGATCAAAAGTAACACTGTACTTATAAACAACAGCAAAATGAATAAAACTGGTAAATCATAGCAGCAGAACATGTCAACAAGTACATGATTAGATACTCTAACAACACCCACCAGTAAAGAAATAATTTGGCCTCAAGGACTTCGCCCGTACCTCCAAAGATCACCTGATTAGTAAATTATTTCATCGGGCATCGTAATTTCCTTACAACAGCTACTACAATCAAACTGACACTAGCAAACACTAACTTAATCGAACATACTACAACTGACAGACACTAGTATGTGCTGACACTAATATGAATAAATCTAGTACGTGATAACACTAATAAGGATGAATCTAGTACTTGATAACACTAATAAAAATGACTCTAGTAGTACGGTGTAATCACTATGTGCATGCATGGTGTTAGCACTATGTGCATGCACAGTAATAGTACTAGTGCATGCACAGTGTTTGGTGTTAGCACTATGTACATGCACAGTAATAGTACTAGTGCGTGCACAATAATAGTACTAGTGCATGCACAGTGTTTGGTGTTAACACTATGTGCATGCACAGTAATAGTACTAGTGCGTGCACAATGTTTGGTGTTAGCACTATGTGTGTGCACAGTGCTAGCACTATGTGCGTGCACAGTAATAGTACTACGTGCATGCAAAGTGTTAGTACTATGTTCATGTGTGCACAGTGTTAGTACTATGTGCGTGCACAGTAATAGTACTACGTGCATGCACACAGTGCTAGCACTGTGTGTGTGCACAGTGTTAGTACTATGTGCGTGCACTAGCACTATGTGTGTGCACAGCAATAGTACTACGTGCATGCACAGTGTTAGCATTACGTGTGTGCACGGTGTTAGCACTATGTGCGTGCTGTGCACAGTAAATGCACAAATCCCCTTTACTGCATATGCGTAATTTGACAACTCGACTTTATTTTAGTAGTTTGAATGTTAGTTATTAAAATCAATAGTTTAACAATAGTGTAGTTTAAGGCTTGCTCGCCATTTGTGCTCAAGCACACCACTAGTAATAATAACTAGTAAGTAACCCGCCACACAGTGGCGCTTGACGTATTGCAAAGTAAAAATGTAGTAGCATAAGTTATTTTTATTCATTGTAATCGTTCTCTACTGTTGGTGAAGGTTATATCAGTTTCCCTCTTCTGCTATTTTTTTTCCTGAACAATCTCATTTCTTTATCCCCCACCTTTCCTTTTTCCTTTTTTCAGTCTTTCTTCTTGAGTCAAGGTGTCCCTTCTCCTTTGTCTATCTCTCCTGCTTCTGAATCTTTCTGTCCTTCTATCATGACTGTAGACTTAAGCTTTGCGAAATGTTTTGCCTTTTTTTTCTACTTTCGCCTTCCTTTTTCGTTCTATTCCACCCGCTTATTAGTACAATTTTAATCATTTTATTTTTGCCTTCTCCTTCGTATTTTCTGCATAGATGTCCGAAAATGCCGTAATTGATAGTCTCATTCCACAGTCCATTGGGACAGTTGGACATTCCATGGAATGTCCACCTGTCACTCTGCAGATGCATATATGTCCTACTGTCCATCCTATCCCATGGTCCCATGGGACAGTGGGATTGTCCATTGCTTCCCACAGTCCCATGGGACAGTGGGACATTCCATGGGATGTCCACCTGTCCCTCTTACATATACTTTCACTGTTCATTCTATTCCACGATCATGTAAATATCGTCACAATGAACACTTATAGATAAGATAGAGCACATGTGCGAGGCACTTGGCGCAATTGGCGTTAGATTAGCTGAGCACCGAAGGCGCGACAACACACTTTGACAAGTCAACTGAAACTGCATCATGTTATGATACAAATTTTTTTTTTTTAACTCATTATCAGTAATGTTATACACAATCTATTTCACAAACCCATGGGACTATGGGATCGGATGGACAGTAAGACATCCATGTCTCAGTGAGAGGGACAGGTGGACATCCCATGGAATGTCCCAAGGTCTCATGGGACAGTGGGATGGAATGGACAGTAGTACACACTTACATTTGTAGAGGGACAGGTGGACATCCTATGGAATGTCCCGTGGGGCTGTGGGATGGGATGGACAATTCCATGAGACCGTGGGATGGGAGGACAATCCCATGAGACCGTAGGATGGGATGGACATTTTACAGCATATCTGGATAGCCCTATGTCAAAATGAGTGTGTTGGAATAGGTGTGGCCACAAGGCCGCAACAATATTTAACAAACTTGGGGATGATTGGGCCTGATTTGATTAACATCATCCTTAGCACTGGTCTTGAGACTCTTCTTGTTGATACAAATTTTGAAAATAGTGCAATTCAATTGCATAGAAAAGGACCTAGAATTATTTTGTCTGTATGAGACCAGCCAGGTGTCTCAAGGGTTGCAAACTCTTCTCCTAAGTTTTTTTATTTAGATAGGTGTTACCTGTGGGTCTGCAAGTCTGACCTGTTAAATTCCCGGCCTCAGCATCACAGTGTCAGCTCATCTTCCCACTATTGTAGAAGCTCCTGGACTTTGAAGAGTTCTTGAATGGCCACTGATCAGTTCTCATAAATATATTAGTCCAGGAAATGGGTGTGATTAAAACAAGTGTAAGTGGTCAAGGATAATGATAAGTGTGGCCAAGTAGAATATACTGTAATGCACCCATATCTGGCCTATTCATCACTATCAATGCTACTGGAATGGCATAGAAAAATTAGTAGAGATCATTAACTGTAATTCCGTTTTCCCCCTCTGAAAAGATAATCCAGTCCATCTGGACTGATTCCTCCAGGCCTGTAAGCATGGCACCAAAATATCATGGTTTACACCTTGTACTGTGAATATTCCATTGGATAAAGATATAATAGGAATTTCAAGTTTATTAACTCTTTGTTTGGTTATTTAAAGTATGCATAAATATATGTTTGTATGTACTTTTGTATTTGCTCTGTTTTCATAGATTTTTTCAGTCGTCAATTTGCTAGAGTGGTAAAACAATTTACTTCAGGTAGAGGACTTCAACCAACCCAGACTCCAAATGGAATTCAACCAACCCAGATACACAATGGAGTTCAACCAACACAGTCTCAAGATAGACTTCAACCAATCCAGACTCAAAATGGAGTTCAGCCAACCCAGACTCAAAATGGAGTTCAACATACCCAGACTCAAGATGGACTTCAACCAATCCAGACTCAAGATGGACTTCAACCAATCCAGACTCAAAATGGAGTTCAACCAACCCAGACTCAAAATGGAGTTCAACTAACCCAGCCTCAAAATGGAGTTCAACCAACCCAGACTCAAAATGGAGTTCAACCAACCCAGACTCAAAATGGAGTTCAACCAACCCAGACTCAACATGGAGTTCAACGAATACAGCCTCAAAATGGAGTTCAACCAACCCAGACTCAAAATGGAGTTCAACCAATCCAGACTCAAAATGGAGTTCAACCATTCCAGACTCAAAATGGAGTTCAACCAACCCAGACTCAAAATGGAGTTCAACCAACCCAGACTCAAAATGGAGTTCAACCAATCCAGACTCAAAATGGAGTTCAACCAATCCAGACTCAAAATGGAGTTCAACCAACCCAGACTCAAAATGGAGTTCAACCAACCCAGACTCAAAATGGAGTTCAACCAACCCAGACTCAAGATGGAGTTCAACTCAAGATCCAGACTTCAGATGGAGCACAAACCACGACTGAGATTCAAGATGGAGTTATAGCCACTACTCAGACCCCATTGAGTAAGTATAGAATTAAGCCAGTGCGGTACTCTGTGGTCCTGTGGGACATACATAGTCTAGGTCTTTTTTGCCAAATTAAAGAATTATATAAAATATCACTTTTTATAATATAGTGCCAAATAGTAGAATAGTGTATATTCTTTGAGAGACTGAGAAAGAAATGTTAATGAACTCTATTGGATTGTTTTATCATAAAAGGCATCAGCACTTGATATTCCAGGTAAGAGAAACAGCTATTTACGCAGTATATTGGAGAGAAAAAGTAAGAAATAATTTCCCCGGGAACATGGCGGTAAGTTTTATTGTGGCTAATAGCTTTCCCAGGAATATGGTGCTAATTTGGTCACAGCTGTAAACTTTTTTTTACTTCCAGCAATGAGTAATGATTTGACTGAGCTACATTTGCTGCTCTGAATTACTTTGGACTTCCTATTCATTCAACTGATGATGTGTCTGCTTCTGCAAGGTCAGAATATTGAGATGATGGTAATACTGATTATGTTGAAAGCATGAAAAGGCAGACAAAGTAATGAATGGATGAAAAATGAAGAGTATGAGTAAGAATATGGCTAGAGGGAGGAATGAGTGTGCAGAGGACTGGAATTGTTAGCGAAATATTCTTTTATCTTGATGATCTTCTGCCCAGCTAACAGTCGCGCCTCCCCTGGTGTCATCAGTGAGCAACAGCATTGGTGGCTGAGATAACTCTATTATAACAGTAAAAAATATCTAATCATGCACAAACAATTGCTAATATTGCACTGGAACACACACAGATCACTTTGTTATGATATAGTTACATTGTGGTCCCAATAACCACTTTGTGGTTTGTTGCTAAGCAACCAAATTTGACCAAAAATGTTGAACAATACACGTACTTTCACGTGATATATGGTTGCTAGGTACTTTTTTGAACTACTGATTTTATATTTATTTTTGAACATTATTCATATAGAAATAATAAAATTACTGAATTTTATCTGCCGGTGAGAGGGTTAAATATATTTTAGTTATTGTGACTATGGAAATAATATAAAGCTTTAAACTGGGGTGTTCGGGCAGCACCTCTTACTGAACACCAAAGCTGAGTTATCCAAACACCCCATTTATAACAGTGTATTGGTGTTGTGAATGGTTCAGTTACAGATATTATTGGTCAGGAAAAAGGTAAATGATATATTATCGGCTAGATTTTTTAAACTTAAAATTTGTTATTTTTTGTGTTAAGGTGGTTTAGGTGAGATATTTAAAAACATTTATTTTATCTTTAAAAAAAAATTATGATATTTTTTGTGTAGGTGGTTCAGTAGATACTACAGGTCAGAAAAAAGGTAAATTAGACAGCTATTAACAATTGGTAGATAACTAAAATTAATATGAGAATGACTTAACATAGCTACTTACATGTATCTGTTTTTGCTCCACCACAAGTTTCATTGGGATGCTTCATATGCATGTGAATAATGTAATAGTCTATGAAAGTGTGATTTTACAGTGACTTAAGGTGGTGGTAGAATGTTTGCTCATTAATAATTCATGAGATACATAATTGCTTATATCAACAACATTTCTTATTTTTATTTCACTGTATTATAGTCATATGAAACTTTGCTACATAGAGTAGTTATAACACGACACTTGGATCTTGGGATCTGATTGCTTGTTGACAAAGTGCTAATAAAAACGGATAACTTCTGGCGTCCAGTCCAGACCCCAGCAAGGGTGTTCTTCCCAGTAGCTAACTAGTTTTGACTTCCTCGGTACTTACTCCAGGTCCACTCGAAGAGTTTCCATTCCACCGCTGCTTCTAGTGCTAGAAATGTGGCCAAGTACACCTTGAAGCAGCAGGCATTCCGGCTAAAAGCTTACTAGCACTGCTGGAACTCCGCAACCGTGCACTGTCTTCGAGAAAACTTTTCGAGTGGACCTGCCCCCGACTTCCTAGAATTGGATTCATCACCATTTACGGTCAGTCAGTCCAGCACGGCCCATAGAATCAACGCCGTAACAATAAGAACTCTACGGCCCGATATGGCAGCCATAAAGTGACCGCGTGCGCGGGAACCCGCCCACGCAATTGAAATTATTATGAAAAATCGCGGGAAAGTATTGAGAGAGCAGCTGAGAATGGGGAATAATAAAAATAAGAAAGACCTCAGAAATAACCATAGGCATGTATACAAGAAGAAGAAGCTACCATGCAGGATAGGTAAAAAACAGAGTGAAACTGGAAGAGCTGAATCAGAAGTTAACATTGAAGGGTGCAGGATAATTAATATGGACAGACTACAAGAATACACAGACAATTTGACAGAACATTCAAGGACGTGTACCCGACTCTCCTCCAGAATGTTCCTGGATGGGGCCATGCCATCCAGAAGCTCGAGTGTGCCAATCATGCATGCAAGTGCTACAGAGGTGCACTCGAGCGCCTCGTCCAGGACAACCCCTCCTATAGGGGTAGTGGCGGTCTCACAGCAAAGATGAGGAAGCGGCTGGTGTCATCAGCTAGGTGCGCCATCAAGATGCGGAGCAAAGAGCCTGATCACCAAAAAGCTTTGAAGCTCTTGAAGAAAGATCTTCTGAATGGTCCTCGGCATTTCTTCGGTCTTCATCAGTTCTGCAGTGTGGATTTTTGCACCACAGCACGAGAGCAGCAGTCATCTTTGTCCACCTCTCCTTCACCATCTTCTACAGAAGAGAAAAGTGATGAGGCTACATCTGATAATGATGAGTGATGATGATCTGGCAGGTAAAGAGACAACCTGTAAAGATAATAGAATATTATTTATCAATGTGTGGTCAGCCTGTTTTACATGAATGGGACCTTAAAGTATCTTAATTAGTTCTATAAGTTACCAATAAAATAATAGAATAACTCCTTACTACTTACATAGTGGGTAGTCATAGAGTGGTTGATTGTATTGTGCATACATTGTATGTATCTGTAATTCTTGTCACTTAGCTTTATATTGCCTCATGGCTGTAAACTCTTTATAGATATTGCCAGTGACCAAGAGAGACTTTGGAGAGAAACCCTTGTAGAAAATCCTACAATCGAAGCTCAAGTTAGATGGGGTGGACTTACACCAACTAATGTTGATCAGAAACTTCTGCGCGACATCCAAGCTCTGCTTGGCAGGCTTGTTGGGAAGGCACGGCAGCTAATTTGCAATGAAACAACGAATCTAGCTGAAAACTGGATGAATGTGCGAGCTAAGTTTGACGGCGGGAAAGTCATCAACCGATCCCAAAGTGGCTCATGGCAGCATCGTTGTATGGGTGCAGGTTTACTGCATAATATGGGGGACAAGTGGGGTTTACAAGCCTGGAAAGATATGACTAGTTCTTCCCCAAACAAAGTTTTTTTCCAACACTGCAGAAAATTCTGCTAAGATTCTAAACCAAAGCAGAAAGAGAAAAGCAACATCACAAGTAAAAGAGAACAGACGAAGAAGCAAATATGCTGAACTCGAAGATAACTCAGCTGCAACTCGCAGAGCATACAGTAGGCATGACGACGGTATCTTACCCGAGGAAGTATCTGACGATATTTCACCAGAGGAACTTAAGTCAACATTTTTTGAGACAAAGGTGGTACTCACCTGTGAAGCAGCAAGAGAACTAGAGCAAACAACAAGGAATCAATCAGATTCTGATCAATGGAGAAGTGAACGAAGGAAACGGATAACAGCATCAAATACAGGAGTGATAGCAAAAATGAGATCCACAACAAAGAGGAGCAAAAAAGTACAAGAGTTACTTTACACCGGATTTAAAGGTAACAAAGCCACAACTTATGGCTCAGAAAAGGAAGGAATAGCAAGACAAGAGTATATAACTTACCAACAACGGAACAATCATCCCGACTTAGCTGTACACGACTGTGGACTCTTTGTCTCAAAGGACAGTAACTGGCTGGCTGCAACCCCTGATGGTTTAGTTCACGATCCCAGTGACTCCATACATCCAACAGGGCTATTAGAGATCAAAAATCCTTACACTGCCAAGGACAAGGATCTCACTGAAGCATGCATGGCATCATCATTCTGTTTGGAAAGGCAAGGATAGTGATTTGCTCCAATTAAAACGACAGCATAACTACTACTATCAAGTGCAATGCCAATTATATTGTGTTGACCAGCACTGGGGTGACTTTGTAGTAAGGACAAATAAAGATATATATGTAGAAAGGATTTATCGGGACAGAAAGTGGTGGGATGTTCAACTTGAAAGTTGAAGAAGTTTTACTTTGGTGCACTCTTGCCTGAACTTGCTAGCCCACGTTATCGATGTGGTGGAATAAGAGAACCAAGTTGAACATTGCCAACATCAACTTTTAGCCTATCCCCTAACCCCCCTTCCAGTTCATTAATATAATACCCAATCATTTCAATCATACCCGTCCATATCATTCAAGTTCATTGATTCTTGTATTCATATATTTATCATTGATTGATTATTTAACTTACGTACATCGAGTAGAAGCGTAAACTGTTCGGCCAAACAACTCTCTAAAAGAAAACAAAAATGAGGTAAGCAAGTTTTAGGCTTGAAAAGGGGTACTAATTCCCACCTAGGGTCACCAAGTATGTAAATATCATACAAAATGTACAACTCTAGATTGATAGGCTATGGTAGCTAATCTCCAACTCAGAGTCTAGTAGATGCCCTCAGGCAATAGTATGGGAGCAATTGCAAGGGAGGAGGCAGTCCAAAGTAGCCACACAAAAGAGTAGCCAATCTATATTGCTATTCAACAGATTCAACCGGCTGGCAAAATACCACCAACTTACCTATATATATTCTTCCCAGGCTGTTCTTCTCTCTTGACCTTTGCTGACTGCTTTCTTCCTGTCTGGGTGTAGCCATTTCAGTGTAAGTGCTAGTAATGTGTTGATAGCTAACCACAGTTATGTAATAACTTGCCACTTTTAATGATATTCATGGACAACTAAACCAGCGCGTGGGTGATCTAGTCTCATGAATAATTAATAAGCAAACACTATACCACCACCTTAATTACAGTAACAATTGCATGAGGCAATTAATGTTATCAAATAAGAGAGTAGTTTACTTTTTCTATTAACATGCTCAACTTGCAGTCTAATATCTTGAGTTTCATTTATTTGTCTGCTTTTAATCTGCGCAGTGCATGCAGATCATTTAAATTGTAAACCATATAGGTAATTCCATTACTATTACTCCAATATAATTTAACTTTAATTAGTAGTACTAGCAAGTACCCCGCCACATAGTGGCGCTTGACATATTGCAAAGTAAGAATGCAGTAGCACAAGTTATCTTACTCAGTTATCATTCTCTACCATTGGTTAAGGTTACATAAGTTTCCCTCTCCTGCTCTCTTTTTCTGAACTATCTGAGCTATTCTTCTACCCACCTCTCTTAACTTCAGCTCTTTTTCTTGAGTCATGGAGCCCCCTTACTTTGTCTATCTCTCCTGCTTCTGAATTTCTGTCCTGAGAAACTTTTGTCTTTTATTTCGTACTTTAGCCTTTCTTTTGAAAACTAATCTCCGCCTTTACTCGTCGATTCCACCCGCTTTTTAGTTATAATTAATTGCTCGCCTTTTTGCCTTCTCTTCCCTTCCATTTTAAACCTACACCCCCCCTTACCTCGCCGATTCCATCTGCTTTTCAGTTACGATTAATTGCCTTTTACCTTCTCTGTTAAAACGGGATGTTTAAATAATACCTCGCGAGGTGTTTACAACGAGGTGCTGTCTGGACTCCCAATTTTGAGCCCTTATAACTTACACACCAATACATTTTATACCCAATGAGCATGTAGAGTTGATAGTTTATACCCTCTAGATTTTTTATTTAAAACATCTTATTGTAATGACCAACTATGGAGACAATACTGGGCTTTAAACTGGGGTGCCCAGGCTGCGCTTCCTATTTAACACCAAAACTAAGTTCTCCAAGCTCCCCATTTTTAGCAGTGTTCGCTTCCGTACTTTTGCCTTCCTTTTTGAAACCTACGCCGCCTTCCATAGTCAATTGCACCCGCTTTTTAGAAGTAACCGGCACATTCTACTGATTGTGGCGATACTTTACCTACCACAAATGAACGATGCTTACCGAACGATACAAAGCTCATGAATTATTCATGAATACACACCGTCGTCGTCGTCGTCATCGTTACTGACACACAAGCGTATTATTATATAGATGGTTTAGTATTATTATGAAGACAGGGTTTCCATGTACCATTTTCATTGCTTGAGCTTTATTGATGCCTCATTAAAATAGTTAACAGATTGCTTGTCCCTTTGGAAGGAGATTATATTGTAATAGTTAGGTAGTGTTTAATAGCCGCTGAGGGTTTGCACTTTAGTTGCTTCATTCCATTATTGCTACTCCTTCAATATATACATACATTTATAAATTAACTTTAATTAGTAGTATGGTTAGCCGATTAACTGCAAGAGGTTAATCCCAGGCGGGAACTTCTATGGATGCGGTTAAGGATGCTGGGTGGGCGCAGGCGCACTAGGCCACACGGGTGAAAGAAGCCATTTGCAAGCTCTGGGAAACCAAACACAAGCAGGGTAACTTTGAGCTTCCCACCCGCCCACGCCTTACCCAGGAGAGGTAGGGGGAGGGGGGTATAAATTCTTAACTTTCCGGCAGTCAGTTTGCTGACTGTCGTTGATAACGTGGCTGTCGGGATTAATGGGGCGACCCGCCCCTTAATTATCCCCAATTAGCACCTGTTAATTGGGGGAGGGGTTCTAGGCAGCCACCCTAGCCAAAACAACTCAGCAACTAGTGTTGCGGGAAATAAGTAAATTAATAGTGGTTACCAGTTCGTGGGTAAAGGTGGTAAGTAGAGTGAGAGCTGCAGGATTAAATAGTATATTTCCACAAGTTTCACTGAAGAGGACTTATCAGAGTTGAAATGTCTGAGAGTTTTTTATTTATTCTATACCTACTAATTTAAGTTAAAATTTAAATATAGGACAAACCATTGTATATCTACTTAGTTCGTGTTTCAAATACTCTATTCAAGGCCAAAATTAGCATTTGATTAACTTTAGAGATTGTAAATTTTCAGCTGTAGTTTTATGCAACAAGTTAGCTCACAAGCTAGTCAACTGGACTGGAGAATTACAGCATCTGAAAGTATTTTGACTCATATTGTGATTGCAGATCTTGAAAGTCTTGCGTAATTTTACCTCCTTGTATTATTTCAGTTATGTTGATAAATAAACTATAGATGGTACATTTCATTTACGATTTATTACGGCTTATGTATTTCGTAGATGTTGGTGAACGGTATTCAAAGAAAGATTCAGACAAGGAACAACATCCTGATAAAGTAAAGGTCAATTACGTTGTTCAGCTTTTTTTGAAAATTTACAGATTTTTTATTGTGTTGTTCATTCCACAATGAGCAACTCGCCTTTTTTTATTTTATAATTTTGCTACTAAGTTGACAACTGAATCTATTCTTCTATTGTTGATATAAATTGATGTTATTAATTGTCTAGTATTTAGTAATGCTATATAATGAACTCTCATAAAGTGTTTTTATTTTAGGTAAACTTTTGCAGTCAGAAAATATTTGGTGTCAGTATCTGCATCATTTGTACTTGTGTTGCAGTATTAGTATTATCCATAATTATCTCTTCTAATGGTAAGTATTTTAGAAAGCTATAGTAAAACTCTAGCTAGCCCCAAATTGATATCCAGATTATACTCAGAATGTGGGTAGGGTTTTTTTTTAGTTTAAATAGCCAGTGACATCATAGTGTGTCATAGGTTTCCTTTAGATAATTTAGAATAGACTAACGAGAATTTCAATACTTTTGTTATAAAGTGACATTCATGCTGACAATATTATAATCCAATTAAATACTTCTCCTTTTAAATGACAATTTACATTTTTTTAATGTGAATGTTAATAGTGTATTGGAGTGACTTGACACCTTAAGTTAGTAAATACAGGCAGAATTTGTTTACATAATGCTAGCTAGTTCTGCTCAAAAGTCTCTATTTTGTCAATGTACACCAGCAGATGTAGATGGGATTCTAAATGGAAAATAAAATAAAAAATAAAACTTTATCCCAATTTTTATTTGATATAACTGGTAACAAAGACTTTATATATGAATATTTTCATATTACTCTAAATTTGAAATTTACAAGAGTTATTTTTTCATTATTTGGTAGGTGATAGACCAGAGAATGGTGGGAACTCACATTCTAGTGGCAAAATAGAAGTGAGCAATAAACCAAGTATGAATAAAAAGCCAACGATGATGGAGTTACGAAGCTTTTCCTACAAAATCCAAAAATATTGATTTAGCCTTGGAAATTTCTTCTGATGATTATGCAAAAGTCGGACGATGCCTTCTTGAAGATGACACTGGAGCAAAGATAGCCAACTTTGAGAGCTCGAAACGTGGAAACATAAAGGACATTAATGATGCAGTTTTTAAGGAATGGCTTAAAGGAAGTGGCAAGCTTCCAGTTATGTGGAAGACATTTCTGGTCTGCCTAAAAGAGGCGGAGTTAAATTCACTACACGATTTGGTTTATGACAAATTATGATGTGATCAAATTAAAGGTAAGTATAGACTTTGTATACAATTAGTATGGGAGAAAGTGAGTTGGTGGAATAAGAGAGTAGTTAGTTGGTAAAATAAGAAATTAGCTAGTTGGTGGAATAAGAATTGGGTTTGTACTCAATCCTGAAAGGTAGGAGTTAATTTATTGATATATCAATATAATTTCAGGTTTTATGAACTTCGACAAGAAGCAAATTATTCAATCACTTTTTTGTATTTTTTTTACACTAATTCACGTTCATTTCTTATTTTAATAAATACAGACAATAGGAAATTTATATTACTTTTATATTTGGACCACTCCACTCCAGTCACACCAACTAGCTATATCATTTGTGTAATTTTCTTTTCTTTTTTTTTCCCTCTCAGTTTTACTTTATATTGTTCATATGTTTTGAACTACACTGGTGCATAGGTAGCTAGACATAATAATATTACAATACAATATTATGTTGTGATATCCTTCTATATAGCTAGTGCCTTCCTTCTGCATGTATTGAAGGTATTACAAGCTATTGATTTAGGCTTGATTATTGGACAGTATATAATCAAGCTAACTTTCCTGAGGAGTCTTTGATACTTAGTGTTATATATAAACCTTAAATGTGTTATGTGGGTTTTTGTACTTCCTGTGGTTTTGCATTACTGTTTTAAAATATACTCGCTTGAATCACATCATTGGTTATGTTGAGTTATGTCAGTCATCTTGTTGTTGCTTGATTGATTATATTAAACTAACAGGTCTTTTTGGGAATACAAAATTGGGGAATGCAACACTTAGAAAAACTTATTTGATCAAGTGAAAATGGAGTGATTGAAGAAACTTTTCGACTTTTTCAATTGAAATTGTAATGCATGAAGAAATACACTATGCACAATTATTCTGAAAGTTCTTTTTGTGGTTGCTAAGGTGAATAAATAAACTAAAGTTGAGAAGTTTAAATTGATTTGTGTCTGATTGAGCAATTGGCGCTTGCGCGAAGACGATACAGCTCGGCGAGCGAAGGGTGATCGGCGTGTAGGTGAGCTAATACACTACCTTACTGAATCGCCTACCCAGAATCAAGTTCAGTTTATCTAATATTATTATAGGCACTGCTAGTAACGCAGGGAAGGTGCTACATAGATAGTTAGATGGATCCAGTAGCTCTATAGCAGCAAAGTACCAAGGATTGGATTACTGAACAGAACAGAACATTTTTTCTGGAAATCACCAATTAGCTATTAGCTGAAAACTTCCAAACATTGTGCACAACAAGCAATAACAAATGGTTTTTGTTTCAATATATTAGGTAAACTTACTTGTATATGTAGAATTAATATAGCTAATTGTTATTGTACTTTTTTGGTTATTTGCTTTGAATCATTCCCTACATCTGTGTGTTGCTGCATGCACCAAATACAATAGCTATTGCCATTTTTTTATTTATTGACATTATGGAGTCGCAAATCATTTGTCAATTAAAAAAAGAAAAAAGAAATGTTTTGAAAGAGTAGAATAATGGATTGTGTTTGAGAGGCTGACAGACATGGCTGACCAATATGAAAACCACATCTAACACTTGTAGAGATTCTTCACACCCATAAAAAATCTACAGAGAGTTGCTATGATGGTTAACCTATGCCACAAGGAAAAACTCAAAGAATTGAACAGATTTTAAAATAATATTGATTGAATGCTGATTTGGCTGCCAAGCAGTTTACTTCTTTAAAAACGTTTTAAAGAAAGAAGATAGGTTGATTCTAATCCCTAGTCTAATGAGCACTGTTAGTCTCATTATCCAAAGTATGAACATGATCCCTTGCAATATTTTCAGCAGGGCGACACTGTATGTGAAGTTCCAATGAATTGGAACTGTGATAAAGTAGACATTCTGCATGGGATCTCTAACTTCTATCTGTGCTAAAATATCCTTTATAAAGAACCTTTGAGAAAGGACCAATCCCTGAGAAGAGATCCAAAGTCTTGTCCCCAATGCAGTCACTACTCAATAGCTACCGTAGGTAAAATGAAGCACCAAAGGAGCGAGCTCTCTAAGCTACTATAATATAGTCTCGCAGGCCAGACCCTTTACCGAACGCAAAGGGTCTGGCCTGGCGAGACTAGCTACTATACACTAGCTAGAAAATTACAAGGTCATCTCGGACAAATAAATAATAATTTATTGGCTGTTCTAATCAGGTACCAATACAGCTTGAGCAATGAAAACGACAGATGTAAACGCTAGGCCGGAGACACTCACTGGTATATATATTCAACTTCACTTCTGGACTTGGTCGAAAACGTCCCAGCATAAGCAAACTACAGCGAGCAGCAAGAAACTTTGCTCACGCGAGTATAACGTGCCGATAGGGGGCGTTACCCACTAAGGCTGGTATCTATGCGGAGCAGAAGTTTCGTGTTTTCTCAAAATCGGCCTGAAATACAAAAGTAGAACAATAAAAGGTCTTAGTTCTGAATAAGTTCATACCTATATCAAGGGTTAATCGTCAGTAATCTTCAAAATTGGAGCGTGACAGACAGACAGACAGAAAGACATACAGACAGACAGACAAACAAGCAGGACGACCTCTATAACCCACTCGCGCATGCGTGCTATGGGTTAATCAAACGCGTTCTTTTTGACCAACTAACTAAGGTTAGTCAACAAGTTACTACATGCTTTTGTTTGCTGGTTTTCTGCAGCTAGCTATAGCTAGGAAGTTTTAATTCAATTTTTAGCCAATTGTAGTTATTGGCACTATTACAAGAAAATCTCTCAGGGGGATGATTGCATGTGGCACAAGTCTCAGAATAGACATGGAAGACACACTATATTATGCAAATGCTTTTCTCTAGACAACAAAATTTTTGTGGTAGAACAAGCTTAATAACTGACCATACATAGTGATGAGTTAAATTGAACCTAGCTTTATTTAGCATAAATAGTACAACTAATGAAATGATTAATTATTATGTTGACAATTAGTTTTAGTGTAATACTCTCCACAAAGAAGTGTTATTAAATAATGAGATCGCTTCCATTGTCTATATGTGAATGCTAAAATTCACCAGAAAGTAGTTCAGCATTAAGTTGAAACACAGGATTAAGTTTAAATTAAATATTTTGTTAAAACTTTACAGTCGGACCTCGTTCAAAGGACCTTCCTTTCGAAAAACGGACAACCCACGATACAGCGGACAAACACAAAACTACGGATGGATTTCCTATTGAAAATTGTATATGCGGACCTTCCGAGTTCCTGACAACTGACAGAACAGATTTCCCACAATTACTACCATAAAAAAGTGCTTCTCTTCATGGACAATCAGGGACACGTATCAAATCTACTATAATTCAGACAGTTTTAATGAATCAACAAGTTCTACCTTCGGTCCACAGAGGTGATAGATGGACTGTATTTCTAAGCCGCAGCCTAGTCTCTGGTAGCCAGACTTTCGCAATCGCTAAGCGGGAATGGGGTCGACCAAGGGCAAGTTGTGCTTGCACAGTGCGTGTAAGCGGTGTATTTAAGTGTGATATTCTAGTGACCCCATTTTTTTTGCTCTTATTTCCTGAACGAAATTCAGTTAATCGTATACTTTCAGCCTCCGTTGAATAGCTCCATGAATGACTGAGATAGGGAATCCAGCTCGAATCAACTGGATGAGAAGATGATAATGATGGTGACAACCCATTTGTTTTCTCTTACACTGAAGTTGAAGAGCTTCAAGGAAGTAATTGGAAAATGTAAGACACTTGGAGCATCATGGCCACATAAAAGCCTTAGAGTATGAACTTAAAATTTTCACTGTTTAAAAAGACTATAGCTAATGGATGTGATTTTTTTAAAACAACAAAAACAGCAACAATACATTGTTCTATTACTGAAGTGTAACCTTTTTAAAATTTATTTTTTACTCCATTCATTTACTCTAATAAACTTTTACACAATCAAATATTAGATAAACAAAAAAAAAGTGATGGTTTCCGAGAAGGGACAGCTTCTCAACAATGGACAAAACTTGTGTTCCCATTCTGTCCTTTATTCGGAAGTTCGACTGTAATAATTTTCACCAAGAAAGACTGAATAATTGTGATATAATTTAATATTACATGTTTTGTTGAATAAAGAAAACTGTTCTTGTTGTAAAATTAAGATACTTTTTTGGCAGGTAATTAAAGCACTTAAAAATCAGGTCACAAAGCATTGTGCAAGTGTGAAGACTAAGTATATAAATGTATATTGAACTTGAGTGTTTTTTTTTTACTTCCATTTTTAGAGAGTTAATGTATGGCTGGTGAAGCACCTAAACCAGGTCTTGAAGCATTGATGAGTTGTCAAAAACAGGAAGGTATTGCAATAAAGAATTTCTTGGATGATGTGGCTTATATGCACCTGAGAAATGAGGAAATATTAGATGAATTAGACTACCAGGATGCTACCGATTCGTTGTCACAGATCCCAAAGAATAAAAGAGCAAAGATTGTGTCTGATGGGCTAGCAGATATGATCATCCATACAACTGTTTGGGTAGGCATATTGTAAGTATTTCATTGAGAAAGATGAAAGGCTTTGAGTAAATAGACTCTTCACAAGAGCTAATCAACTAGGAGTAAATGCCACGGATCCACTTTATTCATGCTAGCTAACCATTTGTATAATCTGAAACTTCCCAATAATTCATTTAGCCCAACAGCTACCGTGAAACCTTGAGTTCACTGCAAATGAAAATTTCCCCATGATTATTGAAAGAAGAGGATATGTAGTTGTGAGAGTATTGTTTCATTATTCACTTCGTGAAAGTTGGCAGTGGAAGCATTTAGGGAACACATGTGTCCACAAATCTATCACTCGGGCTAGGTGTAGCTAGGTGAGCCTCAACACTAAGTCCAGTTATTAGATTTAGCGACTAACAAAGACATGGCAATAAATACAACATTTCAATTCTGTTACGAGTCATTTTCTGAATTACTATGAACTGGTTGAAAATTTATATTAGTGGCTAAGTCATCATTAGCACAGATTAGTTGCAAGATTTTAACTGGATTTAGGTTAGGTACAAGTCAAAGTTGAGCATGTGTGTGATGTGATTGTTTGTGTGTGACATGTGTTGTATACCAAACAATATTTGTAAACTTACACTGTCGCCTATACATTACATAGGAAGGTTCTACCAGGCTACCTTTTAATTCACTACTGAGCATCCTGCCCGGCAATATTCTTAAAGCATGCTGTAGCATTGATTTAGTTGTCTATAGCATTAGGAGGTGAACAGAGGTGGTTGGTAGGCTCAATCAGATTACAAATTGTATCAACTCTCAAACTGCTGGCTGCTGATTACTTACACATGTGCCCTAATCGCATGTCCAATTCCAAGTCCTATCTCCTCGTGGTGCCTGGGAAGTTAATGCTAACATGACTGCATTGGCGCAGCTTCAGCGATTACTATATGATGTAGCTAAGTATTAATTGACATATTTTGAGCACAAGAAGCTCATGGGATTTGTTTTAGTTTTTAATATTTTAATGAAGATTAGTATTGAAGAGAGTAGGTTATGATAATCGCAGAGTGGTTAGAGGAAGAGGAACATGCAGGACAGGACTAAAGCTGGAGGCAAGAGGATGAGAGGAGGAGGAGGACATGTATGTTCAGTCAAGTATTGGGAACAATGGAAAGCATTAGATATTTCATACCAATGTAGTGTGTGTGTGTGTGTGTGTGAGGGATATACTTACTGTAACAGAAAATTGTCATCCAATGTGTTGTTTCTTTTATGCTTAATGTCAAGTGTGTGTGTGTGTGTGTGTGTGTGTGCGTGTGTGTGGTGGCTGTGTTGTGGTGTAATGTCCTTGGCTCAGGGCCTGTGGTCCCGAGTTCAAGCCCAACTCAGGCAATTTTCCATCTGATTTTCCATCTGCCTCCCACCAGCCCCACCAGTCCACCCAGCTGTGATTGGGTACCTGGCATTTGCTGGGATGCAAATTCAAGGCCTTTTCTCATGAAACAGCAATGGTCCAGGTGGGACTTCGGGTGCCCACACCACTTGCTGTGAGGAAAGGCTGTTCTCCTGTCTCCTGTGAGTTCCTAGCCTGGCTCCAGGAGCTTTGCTTGCACAGCTTACTGTGCCTGCTTAGTGCACAGGCATCCTGGCTCTGCCAGGTGCGCGTGACCGCCTAGAGGCAGCAAGATAATTTTATTTTGTGTGTGTGTGTGTGTGGTGCTGGCACCAAAATGATTTTCAAAGTTAGTAAAGTTTGTATGACCACAAGAGTATGCATTGAATGGAGCAACTGGTGTTGGAGACAATGCCATGCCATGAGATATGTTGTATTTATCTGCTACATTACCACTTCAGAGACCACAACATCAATAATCAATAATTAAAAGTATAGTGTGAGTGCACACGCTAGAGCATGGAAAGCATTTAGCAACAAATTGAATATTCTCACACAGAAAATGAGTAAAATATGTTGTAGTCTCTTTAACAAAATATGGTCTAGTGGTAAATGAAAAGCCATTTCTTGAACTTTTAATAGCTACTATTAACAAGACATAATTAAATACCAGCAAATTTGGCCTTCAAATTTAACAGGAACCATCACTCTCGAGCACATTTCTCCATGGCATGCACAATCTCATTTTTCTCTTCTTCTTCAGAGACTCTCATCATATTCTTAAATATATCAGAGTCAGCAGTCTATCTTTGGATTCCATGCTTGGATTCATATTCTTTCAGCTTATCCTCTATACTGAAATTTAAATGGAATTATTGCAACATAGTACAAAACTTTTTAACTATAAACATACTTCTGAATTTTATGAAGTAAAGTTGAAAGTGCTTGGTTGCTGCCTGTGACATTCTCACTAATGAAAAAATATAAAATAATGCATAATTTTTAACATCTTAAAATGTACTTTAATTTATAATATCTGTCCAAAAGTGCAGCACGGTTTCTTTCCCAAGGAATACTGCCATGTTCTTGATAAACAAAATAATCATCTTTAATTAATTAAAAAAATCTTCAATTAATTTAAAAAATAAAAATAACAACAAAAAAATACAACAAAAACAAACAGACCTGAACAGGATGGTCGATTTTCAAGCAGCGATTTATACTACCTTTCAATGTCTGAAGCACTAAACTGAACTAAAGACATAACATTGCTTAAGTTAGTAACAACACAAAACACTTTTATGAATATGGATATTTGTGTAGTTAATTACAACAGGCAAATCACTAGGAGGCAAATATTCTAAGACACACCGGTGGCTAAAAACCATCTGGAGTCACAAAGCAAGCTAATTTGGCAATGTAACTACAAGTCCAAGTGGGTGGTACCTCCCAGTTAAGCATTAGTAATGTCAATTTGAGATGCTACCAGCCTATGCCGTGTAGTTGGCCAAATAGCCTGATTTACCGAGAGGGTCTAACATTTGTTCCTTTAGGTCACTTATGCAGCAAGAGTAAAGCAGCATACTGCACTTTTAGCTACTAAATCTTTAGCAATAATTTAGGGTTGATGTGATTATTACGTAACCTTGTGGTTGATCCAGCTAACTCCCACATTTGCAGCAGTGTGTAGATATTTCGGTAAGAGGGCTCCAAGGGCATATTTTTTTGTAGTTTAAAAGTGTTTATGTGTGAGAAATCACCAAATCAAATTGTGCTCCCTATGGAGCGCCCCCTCTTCCCCCCCCTCGTTTTAATTCCTGCGCCATGATTTGAGTTATGTCAGAGCAATCTTAAATGGATGATCCACATACCAGGGGGCGTCTGAAGAGGTGAGGTTATGCAGCCATGACCGTACCAATATTTTGGCAAAAAGGGGTGTGTCTCATAGTGTGCTATAGCATCTCTCTAGTTGTCGTTGTGGCAACATGTCTTCTGCGGGGAGTAAATGGCCAACAACCATTTTGAAAGATATTCCCCAAACTCCGCACAAGCCTGATCCTTTTAGTTTTCCAAAGTGATCATTTATAAAAAAAAAACATATGGTATGGTTAACTGTGTGTGATTAAGTGGGTGTGGTTGGGTGGGTGTGGTTATGGCTGCACCAATCTGATTGACTTAGTGTACTTCTCTGCACACACACATGTATTGATTACATTTCTTTAAAGTTTAGCATCCTGCTATAAATTCACTCGGTTAGCAACAATGTTTATAGAGAAAATTTGCGTGACTGGCTACTACATTAGATACACTACTTGATCATACAAATTGCATGTCAACCAGGCGTTCAAGGTAAAACAGTATATATTAGCTAATTATATTATATATAATATTATATATATATATATATATTACCTGGGGGATTAGTCATCAGCTTCACTAGAGCATCCTTAGATTCTTTTTTAACCTTGATTGCTTTTTTCCTTCTTGATGGTAGCAAAGTCACTATATATATAACATTGAAAATGAAAGAAGAATAATAATTGAGTTTATTCACCGAGTCTTTGAGCAGAACATTGAGCATAATGGAGAAGAGCATCTGTTAAGACATCAATCCGATGAGATGGTCTCATCTATTTGGTGGATTTTGAAAACTTTCTGAGATATGCCCAAAATCTTTCAACAACCTCTCCGTCAGTCAGACCATAACCGTTCTTACTGCGAGAGCTATATTCAAACTGTAATACTGTATAGCTATAATAAGGCACCTTAAATTAGAATTTTAATTACTTGACAATCCACTTTGTGACCATACGAATGAAAAACTGGTATTGCCAAGTCAAGCTTATCTAAGAGATCAACACGGCCGTGATTCTAGAGAAAATATAAATTAAGAATGTAAATATGGAAAGCATTGCAAGATCTATTGTGGATTAAAAGATACAAAAGGCTTAAGGGTATCAACCAAAGGGACACGATCTAGCGTGCAGTTTGTACAATTATCTTTTAGTGGGGGATGTTAGGATTTCCTATTTTACACATGTGATATTCTGACCAACACTGCACATATTATTAGTAGGCTTAATTACAGTGTGTAAGGCTATTTATAGGGGGAAAAAATCACTGTTTTCACTCTTCAATGATGAAATACTGACATTTTATTCACTTTCAGCTGGTTCAATATGGCTGCTCACAAGAAAAATACAATGATAGTGTAATAAGTGTTGGAGTCACAGATAGCCACTACACACAATTAAGCTTGAACCCAATTCACTTTATTTTCCTATGAACTGTCATGTACACTACAATTAACTAATTCTTTCTGTCAACTAGCTCGTGGAGTATACTCTTCTCGCTCTCTAGGTCTATCTCTTTTTCTTAGCTAGCAGTTAGATTAGGTGTTAGCTTTTCAATAGCTGCTAATAGTTTGGAGCTTTATACGAAGTGGTTTACTCTATCTAGTTCACGGCAATTCTGAGCTTTGATTAGCTGAGCAGTGAACAACCCCACAATGAGGATAGTTTGTATTATAAACTTGCAGGTTATGTATACTTTGCTCCTGCAATGGATGGAATAAATATACTGGTAAATCTTATGGACTAATATAATATTCTAAATGTCTTTTATAAATAGAGAAACAACTAATCAGTTGTTTAAAAAAGTTTTTTCTACAATAATTCTTGTTAATTTAAATAATTGGTTGACAGTAACTAACCAAGAGCATGAAAAATAAACAAACAACCCCAAAAACAACAGTAACAACAACAACAACAACAACTATAGTCCAGCAGATAATTGTAAAATAATGCAGAAATCGTGCACTTTGCGATAAAAGCATCAAATTTGGCACACACCTACATTATCCTAATACATGTTGATTTAGATATAGTGCCATCTCTGATTCCGCGTTTTGGGGGCGTGGCACCCATGCTTGTTAATGGCTGCCATAATACTTCTTATTAGGGAAACTACAAGGCCTAGAAAGAGGTTTTTGGTGTTTTAGCCAAATATGGTGAAATGCATGTACTAAGCTTTTAGTGTAAATTATAGTTGGCCATAGGGTGTACCTCATTTAGAGAGTTCAGGCCAAGATGTCCTCAAAAGTGAAGCTTGTTGACCCTCAGCAAATCACCCAACCAGCACCAGCACTGGATACTGACTGGACTAAATGTGTTATCTGCCAGGAAGATAAAAGTGAAAAACTTAATTGCCCAGCGGAATCAAAGCGTCCTGATGTTGGAGCTGGTTACATCAGTTTAGCAGAGGACGTGACTTCTTTTGCCAATGCTGGATGCTTAACCAAACCTTTTAATATCTCACGGATAGATGATGGTGATGGTATAGAAGCAACATTGCAAAGGTATATGGCAAAGTTTCACAATACCTGCAGGCTTCAGTATAGCAAAACCAGACTTCAGCGAGCCATGAAGAGGAAAAGCACCGATACAGAGTCAAGTGCAATAGGTGCGGGGAAGAAAACATGTCGGCATCAGCACCCCCGACAACAGAATAGAAACAAGGATAGTCTCCTATGTCTGTTCTGTGAAAAACCAGCTAGCCCATCTGATTCACTGCATGAAGCTATGACTAAAATGGTGAGTGACAGAGTCAAGAGATGTGCAACGAAAATCCTTGATGAGCGTCTCTTAGCAAAGGTGTCTTCTGGGGATCTTATTGCTAGAGTGAAGCAAAATACCATGCAAAGTGTTTGGTTGCCTTGTATAATGCAGCTAGGTCAAAAACATCAGAGCAAAATGAGAATCGTGAAGGTGCGACAACGGAAATGTTTTATGCACGAGCCTTTGCAGAACTTGTTGCATTTATTGAGGACACACTTGCTGACAGAGAGCAACAAACTCTAGTTTTTAAACTCTCTGATCTTGTTCGGTTGTACAAAGACAGACTAGTGCAACTGAATGTACCTTCTCCATGCGTACACTCAACAAGGCTAAAGGACAGACTTCTAGCAAATTTTCCTGAATTGCAGGCCTTCAAAGAAGGACGTGATATTCTCTTGATGTCCAATGAGGATGTTGGTACTGCTTTGCGGCAAGCATGTGAGAATGATGCAGATGATGTTGCATGCATACTAGCTCGAGCAGCACGAATTGTACGCAAGGAAATTTTAAAAACAACAACACAGTTCAATGGTACATTTCCTGAAGACTGTCAAATTGAAGCTGTTCCTCCATCCTTGCAAAGTTTAGTGGCAATGATATGCCATGGTGCCAACATCACAGAACAATCCCTTGTATCAAAGAGCCAAGCCCCATTGAGCATCTGTCAACTTATACTTTTCAACTGTTTGGGTCGCATTGAGAAACATGTGCAAAGAACACGTCACAACAAGTTTCGTGAACCACCATTGCCAGTATATCTGGGGGTACTCCTACACACCAAGACACGCAAACGAGATTTAGTGGAGATGCTTTATGATCTTGGGTTATCAGTGTCCTACGACAGAGTTCTTGAAATCTCAACGGATGTGGGCACTAAGATATGTAACTATTACAACCGGTTGAACACTGTGTGCCCACCACAGCTAAAAAAGGGTGTGTTCACTACATCTGCAGTGGACAACATCAATCACCAAACAAGTGCAACAACAGCAAAAAACTCATTCAATGGCACAGGTATCTCCATGTTCCAACACTTCAACACCAATGACCAAACTGCTGCCGATGAGTCAGTCATGACACTCCAAGAACCCTCAAACAGCACTTCTCAACAGGCTAATCCCTCTCAGAAAAGACTTCCTAGCCTTCCCACATCCTATACGCAAGTGGCCCCAGTGACACAGGGCAAGCTGTCCTGCCAAATCCCCAGCATAGACCAGCCAGTGACCACTGAATGCCCACTCATGGCCCCTGCTGTGCAGCTGGAATACAGGTAATGTCTGCTCATGTATAATATAGGGCTCAATTGCATGCAGGTTTAAGTTATATAACTGCTTACCATCATCTTTTGTTTGGCAGGTGGCTGCAACATGTGAGTTTGGCTGTGCGTGTAGGAACCAACACATCTAATGTGTCTTGGTCAGCTTTCCATGCAAATTGTTATGATCCTGGAAGTTCCACGGACATACCAACTGACACATCTTGTCTGCTGCCTTTGTTTGAAGAAGACGCTGCAACAGTTGCCATGATTAGACACTCACTAGATGTCATCAAGAAAGCCACAGATCTCATTAACCCAGGACAGGTACCAGTAGTTACTGTTGACCAGCCACTGTTTGCCATTGCAAAAACATCCAGTGGAAATGGCCACTAGTTTATGGAGAGGAGAAGTTTGTTATTTTGTTTGGAGGACTCCACATCGAGTTAGCTGCTTTGAAGACACTAGGAGATCTTCTCCAATGTAGTGGATGGACATCAGCATTAGTGCAGTCAGGAGTAGCAACTGCTGGTACTGCAGACTCATTCCTGCGTGCAGCTCACATCACCCGAACACGGCGTACTCACCAAGTTACAGCTTGTGTCTTATACCAAGCCCTGGATGAGGCATACCAGGAGTATGTGACTTCTCTAGAACCAGATGTAGAGGCCAAGAGCCTGGATGATTGGTGTGAGCAACAGAACAGTCAACCAATGTTCAAATTTTGGTTTACTGTCTTGCAGTTGCAACTCACTGTACTAGTGTTTGTGCGGTCTATCCGGACTGCTAACTTCCAACTATATGTCCAATCACTTACAAAGCTTGTGCCTTGGTTTTTTTCCCTGGACCACTTCAATTATTCACGATGGATATCAGTCCACCTCCGCAATATGGTGACCCTGGCACATTTGCATCCAAATATCTACACAGAGTTTGTGATGGGAAACTTTACAGTCAGGAAGACAGACCATTCTTTATCCAACATTGCTATTGATCAAGCACACGAACAAAACAATGCTGTTGTGAAAAACGATGGTGGTGCAATTGGCCTCACCGAATCTCCTGCTGCCCTTCAGAGGTGGATGGTCAGTGGACCAGAGATGGCTGGCCTTATCAATGATTTCGAAACATCTGTAATCATTCTCAGGTGACAACCGACACACGTCATCATGAGCAATGACCAGGAGTACAGAAAGCCTTCCTTCAAGATGTAATGTCACTGAAAGCTACATTTGATGAGTATGGGAATCCATTCTTAGAATCCAGTGGTGATCTGCTTGTTCTAGACACAAGAGATATTGTCGATGAAACAGTTGTTGATGCAGTGAATAAGGTGCAGGAGCTTGGTCTAGAACAGTATAAGACATTCGTGAAGTAACGTCTTGTTGAAAGAACGAAACCATTACATGACAGCATAAAGAAGAATATGCTATGTCTATTCCGTACACCAAAAAGACGTCAAAAACAAAAGCACAGGAAGTTATGGCAGAGATGAAAAGTGACAGAAATCTGTTTTCACGACTTTATGTTGCATGCCAAGTTCGTGATGGCAATCTTGATGAATTTTTTTCTTACGAGAATCAGCCATGCCCACCATCATTGTCAGATGGGGGAAAACTCAGACTGGGTACCAAATCTGATATTGTCCACTGCCTTGAAGATACACTTGTGACAACAGTTGATGAGGACACAACACTGGGTGTTGCTGATGTTTTTGTGCTTGATGGAGCGGCTATTGTCAATATGTTGAGGCCTGGATCATCCAAAACATTCAGAGACTATGCCCTGAATGTTTTTCTTCCATATGTGAAGTTGCAGCTGGACAAGGCCCAAAGGGTGGACATAGTGTGGGATGAGTATAGGCCAGGCACACTGAAACAGCAAGCACGGGACAAAAGAGGAAAAGGAGTTCGTTGTAGGGTAGCACCAAACAATGCTATTCCAAAAAACTGGGGGGAATTTTTGAGGCTTTCGGAAAACAAGAAGGAGCTTTTTGCCTTTCTAAGCAGAGAAGTTATCACCATGCCAACAGATAAGCAAATTATAAGCACACTGCTAGATGATGTTATCTACAGACAGGAGAGAGATAAAGAGGGTCTTGCCCCCTGCTCACACGAGGAAGCAGATACCCGAATGATGGTCCATGTTGCAGATGCAGCCAAACAGTATAACACTGTTATTATACGCACAGTGGACAGTGACGTTGTTGTCTTGGCTGTGTTTGTGTTTGCTCAGTTGGTGCCATCATTGACTGCACTGTGGGTGGCCTTTGGTACAGGCAAGAACTATCGACTGATTCCTGCACACAGGATATACGCTGCAATTGGTAACATGAAAAGTCAAGCACTTCCCATGTTTCATGCCTTTACAGGCTGTGATACTGTTTCCAGTTTTTCTGGCAGGGGGAAGAAGACTGCATGGGAGATATGGAATGTGTTCCCGGACGTAACTGACACTTTCGCTGCCTTAATGGAACAACCGGAACAGTCTGATGTAGATGCAGCCCTTACAACATTGGAGAGATTCGTAGTTCTTCTGTATGACAAAACAAGTTCCAAATCCCATGTTAATGAGGCAAGAGTTGACTTGTTTGCTCGGAAAGGCCGGGATGTCAATCATATTCCACCGACACAGGGTAGTCTTCTCCAGCACACAAGGAGAGCCGTGCATCAGGCTGGATACTGCTGGAGCCAGTCTCTCATTCCAATGGTACAGCTTCCACAACCGGAGGAATGGGGCTGGAAAGTGGCTGCTGGAGGAACATGGGATGTGATGTGGAGCAACCTTCCTGAAGCTAGCAAAGTGTGTAGGGAACTCCTGCGCTGTGGTTGCACCAAAGGCTGCCACACAAACTGCAAATGTAAAAAAGCTGCACTAGCCTGCACTGCTTTGTGCAAGTGTGCTGGATCATGCATAATTTAACATTACTATTGCCACTTTGAACTAATTATCAGTCGGTTTCACATAACTAATTATCACTTTTTTCAAATAATGATTTGATGCGTGTTTTTATGAACTCTGTCACCCATTACCTGTATCTAAACACTTAAAGAAGTTTCTAGACCCCATGGCTTCTGAGATATGGGGTATTACATATGAAAACAGCTGCCACGCCTCCCAAACGAGAAATTGGAGATGGCACTATATCTAAATTCTCATATACTAGGATGATGTAGATGTGTGCCAAGTTTGATGCTTTTACCACAAAGTGCACGGTTTTTCCACTATCTGCTGGACTACTAAGAATGGAAAGAATAGATATGTGAGAATAAACTTGTAGTGTTGCGGTTAAGATTCAGCAATGACATTATATTTAAACATAATATATCCCGTGGGTGCATTTACCTGTCTATAGCAAAAAATTAGATCCATATAAAAGTTTCTACAACATGTACATCAGTATTTGACTAATGCTTATGGGGTAAACAGGGTGGGGGGCTTAAAAGTTATGCCACTTCAATAACAACAAACCTGACATCAATTTTTAAACAATCTAAACTCTCCAATTTCAATTGATGCATACTCCCACCCGACTCCACCTTTAAAGTCTGTCAAAACCTAAAGACTACTTATATACATTAAGATGCTTCGATAGCGTACATGCCACATCATAGAGTACTCGAATTTTCTGGTGTCTACTAAAACCTTCCAATAGTTTTTCTAACATGAATATAAGAAAACCAAAAAAAAAGGATCCTTTTATAATAAAATATGTTACATCCACCAAAAATCCAACCTTTCGTCATAACAGAGAGATATCACTTTATAGGGAAGCTCATGTCTGTAAACAACTCCCAAAAGACCTATTTCATTAAGGCGACTATATCGGCTTTTAGATCTGAGAGCATCTCCAGCAAGAAACTGATTGCATTCCTATTAAAACTGTTCAGTATACAATATCTTTATAAAGTGAACCTGGTAAAAACACCTTGCTTATTGGTGCTTTGATAGTTGCATAGTCAGCAACATATTTGTTGACTTCATCCTGCAACTCTTTGAATAATTTTACCTCAGAACAAGATGGACATTTTGGTACCGTTATTAAGCTGGTTAGGCATTACACTATCTAAATGGCGCAGTTTACTCTTGGCATATCTGTAAATTGTACTGACATCAATTTTTTTTTTAAACACACGATAGTAATCATACCTGTACTCCCCAAAACTGTCAATAATGACTGGATTACAGGTTCCACTTTTTCGTCTGATTTAAAAAAAATTGTATAAAATAATTAATTTTATAAAAATTAATTATAATTTATTGTATAAATTGTATATTTCCTATTATTAAAAATTGTATATATACGTACAGAATTTCCAACATAATTATACAAAATCTATGAAAGATGCTACCTGAAGGAATTTGGAACCAGTCAGAAAGTTCAAAGCATCTACGAAGTCGTGTAATGCCACTTGGCATTCCAACATAAGCACTTCATAAAAATCAAATAATTGAAAAGAAAAAGCCAGCTGTGGATACTGTGGTGTAGCAGGAAACAGATATGCCTGAAGCAGTGTTTCTACTTCGCTCTCACATGAGCAAAATTGTACAGAAACAGAATGATAAGACCCTAAATGTTTGAATATAATTTAAAAGAATATATTTAGTTAGTTTAATTGCATACCACTTACATCCACACAAATGTCTTGTGAATATTTAGTAGAGCACTTATGGGCACCTTCAATAAAAATCTTTCTTTTGAAGGGAATGTATATTTGTCTTTGTTCCTAAAAAATACTTAATTTTCATTAACCATCTACAGTTGTTTGATTAGTATATTACCATCCATAACATAGGAGAATGGAAGAGGTTGACAGATTTATGCATTTTTTTGCACATTCTTCACAAAAATAGGCATGGGATCCACACTCTGGGCACCAGACACATGCCTGGTTCAACATACAAAAAATACATATACCCTTAGAAAATCCTAATCCAGATATATGGTTGGCATAATCTTTGAGCGAATTTCCCCCCAAGCTTCAGCTGCTTTCACTTTCATTTCTTGGTAAGAACCAGATTTTTCACTGATCAACTCTCCTCCAGAATTTTCAGGAGCTACTTCATCAACAGAATGAGGGAGTGGATTAATTTCAACGCTGAAACTACAACAATCAGATTCATTGGCTTCACTAACAGAAGGAAATGGAGCTAATGGATACTCTGCAGACTTAATTCTGTAGAGTATCCATTAGCTCCATACCTGAAAGAAAAGGGAAACGACCAATCTATCGGTCGTTTCCCTTTTCTTCCAGGTATCTGGTCTTTTCTTCCCGCGCCGCATTTTACAATAATATTAAATAGTCGGTCTTACCCAGAAACAAGCACTCTTTCCGTACCCTATAGGGAAAGCTACAAAACATCTCTTTTTAAAATTCCATTTCATATCTGCTCTGGCTTTACGCATGAAACTGTAACTTCTAAACATGCTCTTCATCACTTGATTTTCCGTAAGTAACAACGCGGACTAAACTGGAGCGCATTGAATATGTGGTTGAGGAATGCGCTTAATTAACGATTCTGCAATCTGATTGGAGCGCCACTATTTTGGTGCCGGCACAAGTCGTTGATACTAGAGCTACCAGGGTCTGACTAAAACACGGACCGGACCGGACCCACGGACCGGACTAAATTCACGAAAAACTCGCGAACGGCGAGCGCGCATGCCTGAACTCCATGTAAAATTTGCCTATAATAGAGCTATAGTACTTTCTTGTGTTCTCTTTCAGTGTCAATAAGTTGAAGAGAAAGATTTATTACTTACCAAACAGCATCCATTTATTGTTGTCAACATCAACATAACATTTTTGTAAACATTGCCGTTACTTACTAGCATTCCATTGTTGTTTTACATATTATCATATAACTAGTGGTGCGCTCAAATAGCGTAAATGGCGAGCGAGCTGGCCTAGCTGAAAAAAAAAATGAAATAATGCCACTTAGAGAAAATGCAATTTAAAATGAGTACACTGTATGATAATTTTAGGGGGGGGGGAAATGATTATTTCGCTCTTTTTTGAGCTCATCAGCATACCATAACCATACACACATACAAAGTTACCAACCATTTCAAAGTTTTGTATAAACCAGATAGACAATCTGTCAGTTGATACTGTACACTACATATGTGTTGTTTAGCTACTATTGCTGCACACAATTTCACGTCTTTTAAAAGTTGGTAATTTTGGATGTGACATATGATAGATATGGACAATCATCTGTACTCATCTTCGACAAATGATTGCCCCCCTCCGAATATTTCAGAGGGGACCATAGTAGTCACATTTTCAAATGCACTGATATTAACTTTGGGTCCTTTTTAGAAAATTTTAATAAATGTAAGATCATTATTATTATTATTTGTGAAAATGTTTAATAATATATTTTGTGATACAAAAAATGCTTCAGTACTGTTAAAAAAGTAGAACTTGAAAATTTTTGCTAGTCATATGAAATTTATGTTCATGATAAAACCATTTATTTCCTCCTTCATATTTAAAAAAGAAAGTTAATACTAAAAGTTAAAGCAAATAAGGTGTACATTTGTCAGCATTGCTGCAGTTAAAAATCTTTCTTTACGCAGGTGTAAACTTGAAGCACTTGAGTATAAGAATTTGACTATAGAAATATTTAAAATTTATAAGACTCGAGTTCAATACTTGACATTGAAATTTTTAAGAACTTGAGTAAAAATTTGATGAGCATAAAATATGACGTTTAGTTGAATATAGTTGATGAAAAATAACTTAGGACTTCCAGCTTAAATACCCAGTTATTTATACTGGCACACAAGCTAGGTTCTAAATGGACAAATAATTTGAGGACTATTTGGATGGCAAACTGTACCGAAATGTGTGGACATAGACGACACTTTGTGATTACTGGGACTCCCTGCCACCCAATTAGTGAGCTCAGGAAACACCGGAAATCCCAGCAAAAAATGCATTCATGGAGGTCGTCTTTGCAGAGGCACACAAAGAGCTCAGTGCTCCACATTATTACAGCCCACACATTGTGAAATCAGTACATGAGTCCAAGAATGCTAATTGTGGTGTCTCCTAATAAAGTCAACTCAAACTACTACCATAAAGACAATTCCCGCTTTACAGCTAGAAAGACAATAATTACAAAGCCTGTGCGCTATGCATTTGATGTGACCACTATTAAATTTTGCCAAATTAAACCAATTACTGCACTGAATTGACCACATCATAGTGGTTAACAGCATGGTGCACATACATAGCCATTTGATGTGTATCTGTATGACTGAAATTAAATGTATCATGCACCATACCTGGGATATATAGATTCCAACCACTCACGGTATCATAACTGTATATTGGGGTATCCAGAAGGTGTGCCAATGCCATGACTACAACCTCCGATCCCCATGCCCTGTTTTGATTCATCCTGGTTGCTGCAATATACTGCTCAATTCCCAGCTCCCATTCTGCATCTGTATAAACTGAGCCAACAAGGTGCACTTCTCCAAGATTTTGAATCTGTTTCAGAAGAGGAGCAATCTGATGTGGCCATATCGCACCACCAATTGTTCTCATGTGCTGTATGATAGCATTGGAATATGGGATACATTTGTTGCTGTTTCTGCTTCTTCTGCCTCCTCGCTAATTCTGTGATCTGTGCACGACTCAGACTTGACTGACAGTGTTGTTTGTGAGCCTAAACTATTGCTTAGTTTCTCTAATCTGAGGTCTTCATTGGGTCTTTCCTTATGACGTCTGCTGCTGGCTAGATGTACTACACGTTGAGAAGCAAACGGAGGATTGAAAAGCAGATCTTTTACATGCCGCACACGTGAGCATGCCACAAAAGTCAGTCCAGCCGAGAATTCTTTCTTCCCCACATCAATGACAACTTTGTCTAATGTCATACCTTGGGACTTGTGAATTGTAACTGCCCAGGCTAATTTTAGGGGAAGCTGGAGTCTCGAGCATGGGTAGGTAGAGGACAACCATGTACGGCGTAGTGGAACTATTGGAACAGTGCCATCTGCCAGAGTAGGACCAGTGTAGAAATCAAACTTTACTGTCACTGCTACTGGCAAACTTGGTGGTGATTGATCTGCACCATCGTAGCAAATTGACACAACTGTACCAAGTGCTCCATTAACCAGTCAAACTTGAACCCACAGATTAGCAGTCAACATTACACGTGCCTTGCATGCTAAAAAAATAACTGGTTCCAATCCACCAGCATCACTTGCAGGAATTCTGCTAGCTCTAGGACCAGAATGGATGGCTTCAATTCTTGCTACTGGCTGTGAATTTGTTCGAAATTTTTCAACATTGTACTCAGCCACTGCTGCAGCAGTTGGAAAAAGATGTAGCTTCCTGAAATGTGCTGGCATTTCCTACTGCAGCTGGAGTCTGTTTCATCAGAACTTTCCAGTCATCCAAAGTAATGTCACCATTTCTGAGATGCATGAGTAACTCTTTAAAGTCTAGGCTTTCTTGCCTGAGTACTTGTTTCAAAACAATACCACAATCAAAGAGACGCTAATTAGCACTGCCAAGGTCAGACAGTTCAGATTTTGTTGCTGTAGTGTACAGTGGCAAGTCCATCACTGGTGGTAGTTGACCCCAGTCTCCAGTCAGTAGACAGGAACATCCACCCAGTACCTCATGAGATCTAGATTTTTTTCATTAAAAAAGCAACATGAAACACAATTGAGTTACGAGTAACAATAGACAGATACCTTTGAGGGAATGCCTGGCGAAGTCTTCTGTCTACCTGACCAAATAGTTTTCGGCCAACCATTGACATTTCATCAATTATCAAGTACCGAACGCCACAAAGTGATCCTTGAAGAGCACTGAGACGCTGTCCCTCCAAGTCCTTAAAGTCTCCAGTGACAGGAATGCTGAGAAGCGAATGAAGCATATAGCCATCTACATTGTAAGCTGCCACTCCAGTTGGAGCTGTCACACGAAGGCAATCGTCCAACAATTTCTTCAAGCATGCACTTTATCAAATATGACTTTCCAGTTCCTGCTGTGCCAGAGATGATCATCCTTAGAGGTGACCCCACACAGTTTGCCATGGTAGTGATTGAATACTATTTGGTAAGCTTCACTCTGCTTTCCTTTCAAATTTTGTGCTTCAGCCTCAGTTCCATATGCAGAGTAAACAAAATGCTGTTTGTGCTGTGCAATAAAGGAAGGCATTTCCTGCAAGTTGTCATACTTTTTTCCAGCAGCAGACCAGTCGACTTCACAAGTAGAAGCAACTTGCTCAAATTCTGTGTGATGATAACAGAGCTGCATCCAATTGGATCATCATTGTCATCGTTATCACATACCTGCAAAAAGAATACATATAAATGAATAAAAAATGAATTGTTTGAAAATATAAATATAGTCACCTCTTCATCAACAGTCTGTTGATCTTCTGCCTGAGCCATTTCTAGCCTATGAATATCATCAGCAAGAGATTTTGGCACATTACCAGACTGAAGAAAAGTGGCATAAGCAGCTGCATATGTGTCACATCCTCCAAGTAGCTCATCCAGTTGAACAAAAGGCTTGTGAAGCATGAGTTTCTGCTTTGAATATTGCTCATATTGTGGTCCTTGTGGATCTGGTGAGCAATAAGGAAGTGGTATCACTATTACATCTTTGTTCCTTGGCACCAGTGCACTGCCAATTTTCTTGGGGATTCTGTACTTCTGAACAAATTTCAGCAGGGACACTTCTCTAAACTCTGGGACATCAGGACGAGCACAATAGTGGTCCAGTTGGGAGTCCACAGTCACAGATTTGTCTTCTTCAAATGTTTCGGTCACCTGTCGAGAACCATCAAGACTAAGAACAACGAAATCTCGAGAAGCTCTAAACAAGGGCAGCATCAAAAGAAGATGACATGTCTCCTGTGCAGAAAAATCTCTCTCTCCAATAGTGCTTGTTAATAGCTTTTGCACTACTTTGAGTGGTGTGGCATCCTCTTTGATGCTTTTCATGATTGTGCTGTATACTTCTTGCAGACCTTTTGAACGAGGCTCAGATTTGGTAGCATATTTTGCCACATACTTGATGACTTTGTTTCTGGACATAATGTACTGCATATCAACATTGGCTCTCCAAGCTGACAGTTGTACTGGGTTGTAGGCATTCAACAAATTGTCATTTCTGGAAGTCAGCACTACAGGTTCACCTTCTTGTGTGGTGATAGTAGTCACTTGCTGTAATGGATTGGGGGTAGCCGAACCTGCACTCCTACTTGCCTCTCTTACGCTTCAAGCAATATGATGTTGAGCATCTTGTGTGCCGTTGGCAAGTAGCAGCTAAATCAACCAGGTCCATTTCCAAGTTATTTATGCCTTGGTATTGTTGGTTGCACACATGCGGTTTAATCTTAGGTAAGGGAATAGAATTAATTATGTTGTTCCCATCAGCAGGAATTCCTGGGTTCATTGTACTAACCAGGCCATCAACATATGCAGTAATCCTCTCAGCAGCCAACAATTCAGCACTGTCATCAGATGACAATAGTTTCTCAATGTCTGGTGCATTGTGCAGCCAAGCTACACCATGTACATGAGGAAATCCCCTGTGCTGCCACTCGAATCTGAACCAGTAATCTGTGGCTCCAAGAACATCCACATAAAATGTTTTCATGAACTTGCTAATTCGTTCATAGAAGAACCAATCAGCAATGGCCGGGTTGTTATTGACTGCAGAGCTGCGGCTGGAACTTTCATCTGGATTTTCAGCAATCAAACGAGCCAGCTCAGGCCACTGATTGTCAGCGGCACTATGAGTGAAAAATACAGTGGGCATACCGAGACAGTCAATCATGGAAATGAGCCTACTTCGCTGCTTGAACCAAAATTGCTTAGTTCCACGTAAGCTGGTGGCATAATGTAGTACTCGCTTGCTGAGCTCTTTCCCTCCACTACTGATCATTTCCTTCAAGTCTTCCAAAGACAGACGTGCATCTTTTGGGTGTTGCTTTATGTAAATCTTACCAGTTTGGAGGGCACGCCATCTCATTTCGGTGTTGAGAGCAAAATATCGAAAACGAGGATGTTTGGCAAACCTGCCATCTTCATAACGCATCAAATGCTTGAAGTAATTCCCCACCGTTACAGTACGCTGTCTTGGAGCCAAAAAATCACCATTACCAGTGGGAAACAATGTAGGGAAGGCACAGGAGATGTATCCTTCGGTGACAAACTCGTTTATTGGAGTGTCCCCTCGAGACGGCCATGGAATTATATTGTCTGGATGCGGTTTTTGTCGCTCATTTATGGACTTCTTGACAGTCTCTTCTTCTGTGCCCTTTTGCACAGTAATTGGAACAAAGGATCCCAATTCTTGATAACTTTCATCATTTTCCTCTTGTTGCTGGCTTTTGTCTTCAATTTTGATGGCTGCATCTTCAATAGTGGTGATATTGGAAAGATTTCCATCAATAGGGAGCTGCTTAACTTCTTCCATATCAATTGTCACATCATGATAATACTTGTTGTGCTGTTTTAGCCACAGGAGAGCGTGTAGGACAACTGAGCGTCTCACTCTAAAGTCCTTGTGAGTATTATCTGAGCCATGTTTCCTTACGATCAACACATCAAGATTTTTTGTGTTTCTTGAAAGGCTGGATGCAAAAGAAGTGACATCCTGTGGCAGGTTGATTATACATGGCCTTTGTATCCATACTGACCATGGGGTAGTCGATAGATGGACATTAGTGGCATAACAGTCGAGATCAACATTTCCTCTGCTTGTGACAACCCCTTAATTTTGAATATAAATATAAACATATAAACGTTATTTTATGGTACTCAGTTATAATATCAATAGATGAGTATATATATATTTAATAATGCTTCACAGCTTATCAGAATGATTTAATTGCTTGATATGTAATTTAAATTTACTCAGATACAGTCACATGGAGACTGTGAACGGGACTGCCTAGCAAGATGAAGGCTTTATCCCGGTGAAGTATTCACAGACCTCGAACAAACAGGCTCGTAGCCAACCTGACCGAGGCAAGACTCACTAGCGAGCGTTTGAACGACGAAGTCCTAAGTAAAGGGCGAGATCTTCTAAGTTGAACGTGTCCCCGCCTCTTTCCCAACCAATACGTAGGCAAGAGGTCGTAAATCTCTGCTGCCGTATAGTCAAACTTAGACCCTTCTTTGATACTGTCTTGCCTACGAGACAGTATCGCCAATGTAAACCCTGATTGTAAAGGAATAACAAGATTAACAAATAAGAAATAGTGAAATACCAATGTAGTTAAAGAAGATACAAAGTTCTGATATAGATGAGCTGCAAGTGAAGCACACAAGTAGTGAAATGAGTGAAAGGTTAATAATGAAACAAAACTAAAATGTCATAGCAATATAAACAAGTTTTGAAGAACGGGCGAACATCGACGAACTTCGACAAATGACGAACATCGACGAACTTCAACAATAACGCAATGTGCATGGGGCGAAGACTCAAGCCTGAACAGACGGAATAATTATAAAATGTGTATAATGTGAGGATGTATTTATGTTATGCAATGTTTATTATTAAAGTGATTTCAGCGGGTTAGTTCTGTAATACAATAGAAAATTCAAATTTATGTCACAAACCTGTAATTCATTGGGCACTGCTCCAGGATTCATATTGTTTTCAGAGGAATAAAGTTTAGGGTTTGCTTTGTCTCGATAACATCGTATACATGTAGTTGAGAGTGATGCCATTTTAGTGCCAGGAAATTTTTCTGAGCATACAATACATATTGTTGACTCGATTGAAGACATTTCGTGATGAAATTTGTCCATCTACTCTTGCACAACTTTATCTTTAAGAATGGCTTGATGAATTAGAGGAGCAGTTTCATTATTATGTAAATGTTCAGCATTGACAACTTTTAATACTGCATCTTGAGCAAATTGTCGTTTATAGACACTCATGTTTTGAAGTCTAGCAGATTTTTGTTCTGGAGTTTCATTGGCCAAAGCATTTTCTTTATAAGCACATTGACGCTTCAGTCGAGCAGCCCGTTCATCTGATGTTTCTTTAGCCAGTTTTTTTTTCTGCAAATTTTTCTGATGTTTCAGTCGAGCAGCCTGTTTATCTGATGTTTCTTTAGCCAGTTTTTTTCCTGCAAATTGTTCTGATGTTTCAGTCGAGCAGCCCGTTTGTGTACAGTTTCGTTTGCTATTTTTTCTTCCTGAAGAGTGCTTTGATGCTTTAGTCTAGCAGCTTTCTCTTCTTGTGTTTCCTTGGCTAAGCGTTCATCTTGAAGAACACTCAGGTGTTCCAGCCGAGCAGATCGATTCTCTTGGCTCTCAATTGCTAGTCTATGTATTTGCTGAATTCTCATTTCATTTAATCTAGCAGCTCTTCTATCAAGGGAGTCTTGGGCTAGTTTGCTCCTCTTATGCTCTAATCTAACTTTTTTGTGCACTTCGGATTCATTTGCTTCATCAATTTTTCTTTTTTTTTGTCTTTGCTCAGTTTCTAGAGGACTTTCTGCTTTGCGTTTAGCCCTGTCCTTTTCATTTATTTTTTTAAGGCGGGCTTGCCTTTCTTGTTCAGTTTCAGCCCTCCTCAGTTCTTGTGCACTCTGGTTTCTTTTGTCAAGGCGAGCCCGTTTTTCATTCGCACTTTCCTTTTTCAGGTTGGGATTATCGAGCTCCATTAATTATAAAGCACAAAACCTTGACAAGTAAAATAAAATAAGAATAAAATAAATGAAACAGCCACACAAATTATAGGACTTAGCCTTAGTTCGCCTAATCCACACCCAATTGCTGTAGGAATCTCGTATCCAGGTAGCAATAATGCGGGTGCTTAGTTTACTTGGTTTTTATGCAACTCAGAAAAATAGCTGCGCAGTACGTGCAAGAGTAAAAGGCGGGAGAAATGTTCTCGGCGCGACTACCATCAGATTTGTGTAGTTTGCGCATGATCAGTAGCTACTTAGCGGTTAGATTTGTCACCTGCTATCAGTCATGGAACCAGAACCGATGGCAGAACAAGTGAGTAGATTTATTTAGGAGAAGAATTGTATCAGTTGTGACATAATTGTGTTAAAATGGAAGACAGAAGGAAGAGAAGACTGAGCCTCCAGTGGCTCAGCAAATAAAAAAAGTTTTAAACAATAAAGTGAGTAGATATATAGTATTAAAATTCTCATAATTTACTTCATTTTAATACAGAAAAAAAGAAGAAGAAAAAGAAATAGGTAAGTCATTATTGTTTAACCTGTAGCTGTTATGATATGATGCACTTTTTTTTGTAGACAGCAATACCACCAGAAGTCTCAATACATTATAGTATTTAAATAACTTATCTTAACCACTTAGCTATAAATATATATTTAAATAACTTATCCATCTTAACCACTTATATTTAAATAACTTATCTATCTTAACCAATATATTTTAACCACTTATAAACATATAATATAATGCTTTAAAATGTGTAATCTTTGTATTATCATGAAGAGTTATGTGATGGCTATCTAGCTAGCTCAAAACTCAGAAGTTTGTGGTTATGGGCATAGCACCCTCTATGGTTTTAAAAGTGGCCACACCTTGAACAAGTCCTGTAAATTAAACAGATACAATTGTTCTCTTCAATATAGGACCAAATGTAAATTTGCCATTTGAATGCTATCAGTTATAGAAAGTGAACTCAATAAGTACACGAGACGTAACTGTGTAGGCAAAAAATCAGATAGGTCAGAGACAAAAACTTAACCTGTCAATAAAGGTAAAGATTTTTCATTAGCTAAGCAGTCCTTGTAACACACAGCACCTTCATATACACTTGTTCACTTGATATACCAACACAAGACTTACTTTCTTCAGTGATTAGACTATAGGAAAATGAATTTTCAAGTCAGAACAATACTGTTGCGTAGGGTTAACTATGACAAATAGAGCATTAACCAAGATAACTCACACCAGCCAGAAAATTAATTAGTATCTTCTCCTATGTAAGACTTAAGATTAGGCTAGAAATCAGACACAACTTAAAAGGGTAAAATGGAGTGGACAATGAATTTTCCAGTAAATGCTGCTGAGTAGGACTTATAACTGTGACAAATAGCGACTAACTTGAATAGAAATGGAACTCCCTTAAGTTTTAGAGTTTTAACTGCACCAGCAAAACAAATAAAAGCGGTAAACAATTGAATTTCTAAGATGATACGGGTAATGGTCGCTAAACCAGAGGATTCTGTTTAGTGAAGTTTGGGACAGGGTCGAACGCAGAGCGAACACAAAAATACGGAGGGTCAAAGTACAAAATGACATACGTACGTCCATATATATAAATAAACTAGTGGTGTGCTTGAGCACAAATGGCGAGCGAGCCTGATAGTTAGGTAACATAAAATGTTACTATGTTTTAGCTTACTTCACGCAAACACTATAATAGCAGTTATGACATTTGATTTCAGCAAACAAATACAAAATCACTCTCTTACCTTATTAATGGTAACTTTTGTAGTATCAAACATCAACCATTCTGATAATCTCAATCACCAGTAACTCTTGAACAAGCTCTCAAAAAATAAACCAGAGTTATTATTTGTAATTTTAGCCAACAAATATGGAATTACTACTTACATCATTCTTGAGTATTGATAACTTCTGTAGTATCAAATTGAAGTTACTTTGACGATCTGAATTACCTTGAATTCTTGACAAGCTCTCACCTACAAAAACAAAAGACAATCAATTTTAGCACACAAATACAAAATTACTTTCTTACCTCATTTTCTTGAGCAGTGGTAACTTTTATAGTACCAAATTTGAGCCAATCTGACTATTTGAATTTACCAGTCACTGTTGACAAGCTCTTAGCTACAAAAAAGAAAGGCCAGAGTTAATTTTGCATATTTAGCTAACAAATATGGAATTGCGTACTTATCTCAGCTTCCCTCGAGAAGTAGTAGCTTCCATAGCATTAATACTACGGCATTCTGACTACCAACGGCTCTTGACAACCAACAACCGGCACTCCGTATCCCCCCCATAAAACGGCGAAGTTTTGAAATTAAGTCTGGAAAAGGGTCTTCAATGCCATAATAACCGGTCGAATCAACTTTTTGTGTCTTGAAAACAAGCGTTTTAGCAGGAATTTTCTCATACTTTGGAGCTTAAGTATAAAGTAAGGTTTGCTTAATGCTGTAGTTTCAGAATAAACTGGAGTCAAGCCTAAATAGCCGTGTTTTTAGGAGAAAAAAGTTCCTCGCGCGTGCGTTTAAAGAGCATACGTACCATCCATACATACATACATATATATAACATATACCCGATTTTGCATTATCCACCCCTAATACTGTCTCGCTCGCTTTGCTTGCTCGCTAACTAGTGATGTGCTAGAGCACAAATGGCGAGCGAGCCTAAAGACTATACTATTTTTATACTAGTGGTGTGCTTGAGCACAAATGGCGAGCGAGCCTGATATACTTAGGTAACATAAAATGTTACTATGTTTTAGCTTACTTCATGCAAACACTATAATACCAGTTATGACATTTGATTTCAGCAAACAAATACAACATCACTCTCTTACCTGATTAATGGTAACTTTGTAGTATCAAACATCTGCCATTCTGATAATCTCAATCACCAGTAACTCTTGAACAAGCTTTCAGCTACGATAAAAAATAAACCAGTGTTATTATTTGTAATTTTAGCCAACAAATATGGAATTACTACTTACCTCATTCTTGAGTATTGATAACTTCTGTAGTATCAAATTGAAGTTACTTTGACCATCTGAATTACCTTGAATTCTTGACAACAAGCTCTCACCTACAAAAACAAAGACAATCAATTTTAGCACACAAATACAAATTACTTTCTTACCTCATTTTCTTGAGCAGTGGTAACTATTGTAGTACCAAATTTGAGTCCTTCTGACTATTTGAATTTACCAGTCACTGTTGACAACAAGCTCTTAGCTATAAAAAAGAAAGGCCAGAGTTATTTTGCATATTAAGCTAACAAATATGGAATTGCGTACTTACCTCGGCATCCCTCGAGTAGTAGTAGCTTCCTTAGCATTAATATGTTTACATACGCTTTTCAGAAGTAGTGATAGCTCTCTTAGTACTGACTACAGGTGGCTCTTGACAACTAGTAACAAGCCGCACTTAGCCGGAAAAAAAGGCGAAGTTTTGAATTTAAATCTGGTAAAGGGTTTTCAATGTCATAGTAACCGATCGAATCAACTTTTTGTTTCTTGAAAAGCAAGCGTTTTCGCAGGAATTTTCTCACACTTTGGAGCTTAAGTATAAAGTAAGACTTGCTTAATGCTGTAGTTTCAGAATAAACTGGGGTCAAGCCTAAAAAGCCGTGGTTTTTTAAGAAAAAACGTTCCCCCCGCGCGTTTAAAGGGCATACGTACAATCCAAACATACATACATACATATATTTATTAGGTACTGAACAGAGCCTGATAACTGTTGCCACATAGAAAATGCATTAAAGTAAACAGGATGTGGCTTAGGGCAATATTTTTCCATATCACCTGTGTTCATAGTTATTACGTTGGGTTATTACGTCCCCCTAGGTAAATTTCTTGTTACCAAGGTAGTGCCATGAGCAGTACCTAATAAATTTATTATCCATTGGATACCCGAGAATATCACTCGTCTGATTGGCGGTATTTAGGCTCGTGCCTGCGGCACTCGCGTAAATACTAAGCCAACAGACTCGTGATATTCTCCTGTATCAAATGAATAATATATATATATATAACATATACCCGATTTTGCATTGTCCACCCCTAATAATACTGTCTCGCTCGCTTCGCTCGCTCGCCAATGAATGATTTTGACTTCTAACACTGAAGCTACTGAAAATAAGGTCCAGTTTTTAAATTTCGCATACAGGGTAAAGGGATTTCAGTGCCATAGTAACAACTCTCTGCAACTGCTTGGAAGGAAAAAAACAACAACAAAACAATACACGTTATAACTGGACATACACCTACACAGACTTACCTTTGCGGTAGTCTAGTGGACATTGTATTTTCAAGTAAGTACTGTTGCGCACGGCTTATAACCATGACAAAGAGCGCATTGACTTACCACCGCCACTAACTCGACCCTTAAGTTTTCAAGTTTTAACTGCACCCGAAAAAGAATTCAAAAAGGTAAAAAATTCAATTTCTAGGGTGATATGGGTACTGATCGATAAACAGAAGATTCTGTTTAGTGAAGTTTGGGACGGGGTCGACAACCGAACGAACACAAAAACGCGAGGGTCAAAGTACAAAAATGCCTTACGTACGTCCATACATATATACAAATAAACTAGTGATGTGCTTGAGCGAGCCTAAAGACTATACTATTTTTATTTGAATGATTTTAATTTGACTTCTAACACTGAAGCTACTGAAAATAAGGTCCAGTTTTTAAATTTCGCATACACAGTAAAGGGATTTCAGTGCCATAGTAACAACTCTCTGCAACTGCTTGAATTGAAGGGAAAAAACAACAACAAAACAATACACTTTATTTAAAAGTTTTCTTTGTGATATTCTTTAGCTAAGTAGTGGTTGTATCACACAATGCTTTGACACAACTGGACATGCACCTACACAGACTTACCTTCGCAGTAGTCTAGTGGACAATGTATTTTCAAGTAAATACTGTTGCGCACAGCTTATAACCGTGACAAAGAGCGCATTGAATTACCACCGCCACTAAGGATTCTCAGAGCTCGTTAATTGAAAAATACTGGAACTGTGAACGCTTTACCTAACTTACGTAATTAGAAGCGTGGGCTAAAACTAGAAGTCTCATGTACCCCATAAACAGAAATAAATACAGTCGAGTCTCCGACGAGAGGACACTTTCGTGCAGCAGCAATTGTCCTTTGTTCAGAGATAATTCTCTGTTGGGAGTTTGATTTTATAATCCACTTTTTACCATTGACAGAGTAATAGAAACATATTAGCAAAGTTATAATTCAAATAAAGTTTAATGAAAACATTTTTGCGGATGATACAACTGCATGCTCTTAGCTATACAATATTTTTATGAAAGTATTGATCAAGTGTAGTTTGTTTTGCTGTACTGTACGCTATCACAGCAATGCGATCAATAAAAGAACTAACAGACAATGCTTCACCAGCATGGCCTTTAAACTCCAAAAATTGGGAAACGTCTTCCAAAACATTTATTATTTCCTTGTATGTTTTCAATTTTGGAACCACTATAGCTGTTTCGTCACATTCATCTTCTTCATCATCTACCTTCATTGCACTCTCAACTTCATTTTCGGTTAGTTCTTTAAGAAAAGTTTCCTCCCAATTCTCATTGTCCATGTCAGCACAAATAGGAAGATTATCATCCCCAGTAATGAATTCTCGTGCAGTGCAACTCTCTGAGCCGGTTTGCTCGATCAGACACTGCAACTCATCAATATCAGAAAAGGGGTCAACACTACCATCTGTAGCACCTAAAGTGACCACATCAAGCTCATAGTTGAGAACACCAGCCTTTTTGAAACACTTGCTAATCGTTTCTGGGCTCACTTCTTGCCATGCTAGGGCGACCCACCTAAGAGCAACCAAAACATTCACAGACTTAATCACATCAGTAGCACGATCACAAGAGTCGATCTTCGATAAAACAAAAGTTAAAAAGTGTTTACGATAATAAGCCTTAAAGGTCTGAATAATTCCAAGGTCCAGAGGTTGCAAACATGAGGTTGTGTTAGGTGGGAAAAAGATTATTTTAATATTTGAAAATTTTGACACTAACTCTTGAGAATGGCAACCAGCATTATCCATCAATAATAGAATATTTCGATTAGACGTGATCAATCTTCGATTAAGATTAGTTAGGATATCAGTAAGAATCTCTCCAAACATCCAGGCCTTTATTTGGGTGTAGTATGTGACAGGTAAAGAAGATTTATCAAAGCCACGCAAGCACAGCGGATTTTCTGATTTCCAGATGAAAACAGGTTTTTCTTTATGTCCTCAAGCAGACACAAAAAAAGCAATTGTAACCCTCTGCTTGGATTTCTTTCCTCCCTTGCAACTACGACTTTTTTGGGCAAAGCCATGATCAGGTAGAGCACGAAAAAACAAACCTGTCTCGTCCATGTTCCAAATATCATTCTTTGAATAGCCCCGGACCAATTCTGGCAGACGCTCTTTCCAGGAATCTATAGTTACCCCCTGAACATCACCTGATTCACCACAAATCTTAAAATACTTAATGGAAAACCTTTTCTTCCATTTTTCCAGACATCCCACTGATCCTTTATAATCGGACTTCCCTAATGCTTCCGCAATCATCTTTCCTTTTTGAATTAGCTGTGGTCCCCCCCCAACAGGAATATTCTTGGATGTTGCTAAACAACCATTCATAGAGAGCATCATTGACATCAGAAATTTAGATTTACGAGCCTTACTGTTGGAGTATATCCTGTCTCCAGAAGTATTAGATTGATATTCAGCTAAAATAGACTCTTTATTCTTCAAAATTTTACTTATCTGTGTCTTACCGCATCCAAATACCATTTCAAGAGATTTTAGAGAAGTGCCAGGATTACTTCGAGAATATTTTATCAATTCCACCTTCTTCTCCAGGTAAAGATACACTCGCTTTTTGTGGGAAGCCATACTACCACCGTTCGGTTTGACAATTTAGGTATTCGGTAAAGGGTCTTGAAAGTGTGGCTGATACTAACTACCTGCATTCTGCAGTGGGCGCGGTTAGTGTACGTTAATAGAGACTGAAATTAAGTCGCTGAACGGTTTCGGTACCCGGAGTACTGTCCGCTGTCGGATTTGAGAAATGGTCGCTCCTGGGAGTTTGTAAATGTACAGTAAGAATAGAATATTCAATCCGTGACTAGCGCTTTGTCCATTCCATAGAGTACATCCACTTCTCGGGATGTCCGCTATCGGAGATTCGACTGTATAGCGAAATCTCGATTGAGTTACCCCTGATAGTGTCTCGCTCGCTTCGCTCGCTCGCCAACTAGTGATGTGCTTGAGCACAAATGGCGAGCGAGCCTAAAGACTATACTATTTTTATATGAATGATTTTGACTTCTAACACTGAAGCTACTGAAAATAAGGTCCAATTTTTTTAATTAGCATACAGGGTAAAGGGATTTCAGTGCCATAGTAACAACTCTCTGTAACTGCTTGAATTGAAGGAAAAAAAAACACAACAAAATAATACACGTTATTTAAAAGTTTTCTTTGTGATATTCTTTAGCTAAGTAGTAGTTTTAACACACAATGCTTTGACACAACTGGACATACACCTACACAGACTTACCTTTGCGGTAGTCTAGTGGACATTGTATTTTCAAGTAAGTACTGTTGCGCACGGCTTATAACCATGACAAAGAGCGCATTGACTTACCACCGCCACTAACTCGAATAGAAATGGAAGTCCCTTAAGTTTTCAAGTTTTAACTGCACCCGCAAAAGAATTCAAAATGGTAAACAATTCAATTTCTAGGGTAATACGGGTACTGATCGATAAACCAGAGGATTCTGTTTAGTGCAATTTGGGACGGGGTCGACAACCGAACTAACACAAAAACGCGAGGGTCAAAGTACAAAAATGCCTTATGTACGTCCATACATATATACAAATAAATAAACAAACATCCCCGATTTTCGATTGTGTTACCCCTGTAAGTGTAACATATGCATTATCCACCCCTAATATTGTCTTGAACGTGTATGGAAGGCCGACCTACAATGGATGGACAGAGAAAGTCTACGTGGGGTTGTAAGGCCCACTCGCAATGTAGGATTTGGTAAAGTATCGACAACTCAGTGCTCTGGCTCAGAATAATGCACTGCACCGCTCATAAAGTTGACGGCCTTAAAGACTCATGGGGGAGAGTCCACTTCCCTTTAGTGAACAATGTTAGGTTATAGAATAATAACACAAACAATAGTTATCATCACCCAAGAGGCAGAGCTAGCAGGCTGCCTATAAGTGAAATGATACAGGAAAGCATGAGTGGTTAATCTATGAATATAATTATAAAGTAATTTGTGTGTGTGATAGCTTGCTAATTGTTTTGCTAATTAGCTAAATAGTTCTGTGTGCCGTCGGTGACTATAGCAGTCCCGAACATACCCCATAAACAGATAAATAAGTATAGCGAAATCTCGATTGCGTTACCCCTGAGAGTGTCTCGCTCGCTACACTCGCTCGCCCACTAAGATAAATACGAAAAGTGCGTGCATTATAAATAAACAATAAAATAGCTACGGGGTTTATTAAGGGTGCTGGGACAACGCCCATGCACGTATTCACAATAATTGGATTTTGGTTTGCTAGGGAATACTAACTTTTTCCTTGGTGTTTGTAGAGCTCCAACTAAGGGTGGATCCTAAAGAGTACAGCTAATGGACTAACTAAATAAAAAGGACGGGCCTTGGGAGCCTGTTTCGTTCAAGTTACGAGCTCCTCAGCCTCAAGTATATAATCCACAACTCCTCCGCGGGTGCCGTCGCTGACGAGCCCATTATTCGTCTACTGATACATTTGTTGATTGTCTTCAAACTTCGTTGTACCTTTTCTCAATTCTGCTTTGTTTTGTCTAGTTGACTGTGCTGATTTGATCCTCACGGCAGCGCGCCCGAATTTTTTTCTTTCAAAAAAAATTGCAACGAACATTTTGTAGCTAAGGTCATAGTCAGCCAGTGTACGAAATTTGGAGTCATTTCTACTCGTAGTTTCTGAGAAGAAACATAAAATAGACTCCAGGACTAAAAATTAGTCCACGCGATCTTTTGGCAGAGACTTGATTGCTTTCAAACCACACCCACAACAGATTCAATTAATTCCCGCGGGAAAGAGAGTTCCAGGTGCTCTCTAACTTTCGGGTGCCTACCGGTTAGCAAACCAGTATTCTGGCCGCCTTTCCTTCCCGATGATAAGTTCTACTGAAACGAGTGTGAGGAGATTATTATAGTCTAGTTAATAGTGTTTTTGTCGGCATGGTCAGGTAAGGGAAGCCTTTTATCAAGCTAGCTAGATGCATATTCAGTGTGTGTATGTACCTATAATAGATTAGTGAACCATTTTTGCTGCTGCAAAACTCTACAGTTTCAGTTTGTGTACAGTTTTCTGTATTTCGCTATTCACTTCATTTGTTTATTCATCCTTACTTAGCTAGCTACATCACAAAATATTCATCTATATTTAGCTGGCTATTTCAAAATATTTTTTATATAAAATAAGTATCATTATATTATATACATTCATAAAAATTATCACTGGTCATCACAATACTGTAAAATAAAAAAAAATCATGAGTGATATATCAGGAAGAAGTTTGGCAGAAGAATAAAAATTTAAAATAATGGAGTCATTAGTGCGGTATTATTTACCTGTCAAAGCTTGGAGACAATCTGGGATGCTCTAGGGAGAAACAATACTGATAAAGTAGTAAGCCAAGAAATACAATATCAAACAGCTGCGCTCTTTACAACTTATAGCGGGGGCGGGACCTCGGTTAGTTTTATCAATTGGTGGGCGGGAAGCTTCGAATTACCCGCGCAAGCTAAGTTAGCGGTTGTTTTTACTATTGCGAGCAAGGCGGATTTTTGTGGTTATTTGTGGTGCGTGCGGGTGCGCGCGCGTTGCTATGTCCCAGCACCCTTAATGTTCGACGATATCGGGAATTCCTCGATATCGGGAGTTCCTGAATCTTCTGCGCGTGCTTGAGGTTCTTCCAGGAATCCTAGCAGGTCTGGACACCTTGTCACCTGTTACGTCCACCGATCCTAGGAACTCGTCGTCATGGCAGGACATTTCCTCGTTGGTAGCCCTCTCGAGAGCACCACCTCCATCTCACGTCAATGTCGACTCTTCCATTATTGAAGCTGTGGAATCTTCTACAACGTTTATGACATGACCTTTGGATAGCCTGGCGATCCAGGTAGCTACAATCTCCACCATCAGCACGAACAAAGTGGCACCTAGAACGACGCAGCTACCGGCCAGGAGACTTGTCCTAGTGAAGGACAAGATACTCACTGATCGAGACTGGCCTCTAGCCCGCATAGAGAAGACACACCCTGGAGATGATGGGGTAATCAGAGAAGTCGACATTTGCACCAATCGTCTCGCCTTGCTGGTCGAGGACGAGATGGAATTGTCTTCTTCGCGCCCCCCCCCCCCCCCCCCCCCACCCCACCCGAGGATGTTCGTACTGCGCGTACTGCGCCTTGAAGAACAAAGACAAAGGCGAAGACAAAGAAAGACGAAGGCGAAGACAAAGGCAAAGATCGCCATTCGTAGTGGAAAGACCGTAAAATGTTTGAAACAATAAACTCCGCCCATAGACTAACCGTCGATCTTATACCATGCTCGTAGGATTGTCCAATTACTTGTGGTTTCCTTGTTCTGGCATTTTCGTAACCACTGCTTGCGGGCGGTGGAGTTTGGGAGTACCACATTTGGGCAGCTTTGGTCAAGACTGCAATTGCCTCGGCGACAGCGGTTGGGATGGGTTGACTCCTTGCGTCATACGGGAGGACTTGCAAAAGCAGAGGAAGCCATTGAGTGTGCAGGAGTTACTCCCTCGCACAGTTCTGCTAAACTATGGCAAACAATTCCACATCAGGTGAATGTGAGTTGTAAATATTGCTACTGGTGTATCCTAGCTTATAACTGAGTCAAGATCACCATTGTTTGGGGATTTTCTCCCAGCATTTCACTATACTTGTGCCAGCCCTATAAGTGTCCACTTTGGCTGAACCCATAGTTTGTCTGTACCCTTCTTGTTGTGCTAATTGGTGTAGCGAGGATTTTTATATTTTGTGCAATTAACTTTCTTTATATAATGTATTAACAATGGTAGCTGCTAGCTATATTTGGTAAGGTCTTGGTAATTTACTGCAGCAAAAATCAATGGCATTGTCATTTACTGCCATCTCACTGGGTGAGTTCATTTATTTCATTTTTAAAGCACTTAATGGAAATCGGTTATTAGTTCCTTTTTTGTGATATCACATCAGCTATACATTGCATGAGCCATACTCCCTATAGCTCCTGAATTGTCTCACTGGCATCTTTATTCCACCATAAAACCATTCTTAATTTAGTTTCATCCACTGCACGGCTATTTATACTCCGTTATCTTAGCATACGTTCAAATATGGCAAGACATAGTACTATCACAGGTTTTATGTCTATATGGAAGCATCTCAGCAATTTCTGGCAAACCCTTACAGCAAGAATGAAAGTGTCCAACTCCTTCAGGACATCCCTGTTCAGCTGTGCTTGAAATATAGCAATGACATCTAATTATCGAAGTTTAATAAAAGAAAAAAAAGAAAAAAAAAAGACAGCATTCAATATCTCGCTGATAATTGACCTGGAGAATTCAACTATGGCCATAAGTGTTGTTCAATGTCCTCTAATTAATGAACACCACATTTTTCTTGCAGGAGCCACTGATTTTATTGCTTATCACATTAAAATGAACCCCTATGCAAAATTTGGTGCTTTTGTCTAGTACTTAATACTTTAAGTATTTTTGCAACTAAGTCACTCTACTATAATGATTAATTTCCATATCTAGCAAGATGGTAATATTCATAATAGTCTGGAGTACTCACACACACAACACAACCCTAATATGCAATATATGGAGTGTGCTGACTTAACTTTTTTGTCAACAGGTAAAATTTTAGCCTACCTATTATTTAATCATTCTACATGTCTGCAATCAGTATGGTACTGTAGAACTAATTATTGAAGACAAACCAACTACCAATCAGAGTGAGTTTTAAAAAAATCTAGTAGTGGTCACTGTGTAAAAAAAACACCTTAGACTTGGGCATCTCAGATTTGTTTTACTGTAGTTTCATGAAAAAAAATTTTGTGTTGTCCTTCAGCATAAATGGTGATCAAGCTTAGCCTAACCTTAACTTAAAAGCTAAGTAATACACATGGACAAATAACTCATCATGAGACATTCCCTTTTGGCTTAATTCTACCTTCTAACCTAGTTAAGAGAAGCATCATGTGGGGTGAAATAAAACTGCTATATGTAGTGTATGTAGGTAGGTGATCTGATCTGATCATTTATTCTAATTATAGCTATGTTCTCATGCATTGTGACTTGCTCTGGTCTTTGTTCTGGGCAATGGGGTTCCCACATTGCCAATTGATTATAGTTAATTATTGCAATAGTTACTTAACTAATTTGCAGTCCAGTATAGCAAATAACTTGAACTGTCCAAGTTGAGTTGCCACGACGGCAAGCGCGCTACATGTGAGGAATGCATTGAGTCATTAACCGGAAGCAATTTAGTCGTTGCACGCTAAAAGAGGCGGTTAAGCTGGTGCGCATTAATTCTGTAACTACTGTAAGAAAGAAATTTAGTGAAGTTCATGGAGTTTTTTTGGGCACTGTACAGCTCATCACGTCTGTTTTCAACTATGTTTATGTTGCTAGATATGGCACAGCAAATGGAAAATGGCAACTGATGAGGCGTTCTTCTGAAGAGACAAGATTACAAGCAGTCAATTCCCAAAAAATATCCTGATATTTACAGGATCCAGCATTACAGCACTGTTAACTTGTAGCTAAAGTTATAATTTTCTTGTAAAATTATCAGTTGTTTAATTAATTATATTATAATTATGAACATTGATGAGATGATAGAATTTAAGTTTACAAAATATAGTTGTGATCCAGCTGAAGTGCAACCTGAGTTAGTCCTAATCAATGGCATCTAGTAGTGAAGAAAAATGAATTGGCATAAATACGGCTTCCACAAGCAAGCACTTTAAATTTAACGGCAAAAAGCTTAGTGTGGCTGTATTACAAATCGCTAGCTATATCACTCTGAAATGTATTGGCAATACGGCATTTTTTTATTGAACTGGTACACAAATGATCTTACCAAACATCCTATCAGGTGGTCCTGTACCCTCTTTGATAACAGGATACTCCGTCTATCCTGTTTCCACACTCACAACCTAAGCTAATGGCGATGCAGAGCTAGAAACGCAGCAGTCCGGGAATAATCCGCTCACTGTTTACAAAATTCTTAATGACTAAAAGCGAGCGCGTTTTGAGCGGGAAACCTGTTGTTTTTCTAATCCCATAGATTTTTGTATTGAGTTTTGGAATAGCACTTTCTCTCTGGTTTTGGAGTATACTGAGGAAATGATTTTGACTGTTTCGGCGAGAGCTTTCTAATGGTGCAAACCTGGATGCATAGCTGCTTCAGTTCAAAAGTTATTCAAGTTTTTTTCTGGCCAACTCTACCTGGACAGACTAGATGCAGGATAAAGGTAGCTGGAGCTATAGTATTGGAATGAGCTATGACAAATAAGAATGACTAATAAGCAATATTATATTTTTTAGTGTCTGCCCATGCTCAGGAAATGGATGGGGATTCATTAGGAACAAATGATGAGCATAGTCAAGGTGAGTTTAAAATAATTTTTTATACCAAACAGATATATTTAGATTGCTTATAAACAGATGAAACATAAGCTTATGATTGCATAAGATTTGTTTTTAAAATCTCACCAGCAATAGAAAATGCCATAAAATAAATCCATATTTTTTAAAATGTTATGTAATTGATGACATTTTATCAACAATCTAAATAATTGTAAAGATTGATATAACAATCTCTTTTTTAAGTATAAATAGCTACAGAGTATATTACATTATTAGCTTTGGCAGAGGAATGATAGGAAATGATTAGGTGAGTTTGTTTTGTGCCTAACTAACAGCAATGTGCCACTTTAATTAACAGTGGGTAAGCAATCTGTTGTAGTTTTCCTACATGATTGACAGCAAAAGCAAATAATAAGGAAAAAAGAAGAATTGGTGACAGTGGGAGAAGAAAAGTGAACTTATACTCAACACTACTTGTTGTTTTTTCACTGCAGAAATGAAATCATATTTAGTTTTGATATAATGTCTCTTGAATATAGCTATATACTATAATTTCTATCAAATACATAATGAGAAATGTACAAACTGAACATTCTCACAAATAACCAAGTCGTCAGCATGGTGGTTAAAATTTTATTAGCTGTACAACTCAACAATAATTGTTGCAACCTGGAAAGTCCCAATAAAATAATATGGACAATATAGTAAAACTTGTTTTCTGAGCCTAACATGTTTAATACTGTAAAAGGTTTCACTGTATGTGAATGATATTTGCATTGTTATGTTACTCTACTTCACCTAATGGCTTCTGGATGTGTAAATTTACATTATCACTGTGTTAAATGACTTCACATTGTCATTGTGTGTATGAATAAATACACTAAACTAATACCCTTGACATCGTTGTAGTCCCAATGTTCGTATATTGCATAATAATTACTGATAAATTTCGTAAACTTTCTATGTATTCTAGATCATCATTTTGTGTAAAAATGAAGAATACTTTGCTCTCTGCAGGTCAAAGTACAACTCCAGTGACAGAGACTCCAAGAGGCAGACAAAGTTATGGTGCTACAGATTCGATACATTCAGATGAAGGAGGTAGTATTGCGTAGATCATTTTGTGTAAAAATGAAGAATACTTTGCTCTCTGCAGGTCAAAGTACAACTCCAGTGACAGAGACTCCAAGAGGCAGACAAAGTTATGGTGCTACAGATTCGATACATTCAGATGAAGGAGGTAGTAATGCGTAGATCATTTTGTGTAAAAATGAAGAATACTTTGCTCTCTGCAGGTCAAAGTACAACTCCAGTAACAGAGACTCTAAGAGGCAGTCAGGGAGTATCAGTTGGAGTTAGTGGTCAAAGGATTCAACGGATGAATTCTTCTCGTAATAGTAAGTCATCAGCTAAATGTATTGTTGGCAAATTTAAAAATATATATCCATTTGTGCTAGCAGTAAGCCCTATCTCATTTTACGCTACATTTTGGACTTTATCCATTGAATTTCCCTTTCTAATAATTGCCTAGAAAACACATATCAATTTTCTGTTCAAGCTTAAGTGAAATGAAGTCATAGACAAGGCATGTATTTGAGCAGAAAATTGAATTAGAATGGCGAGCGAGCCTTAAACTACACTATTGTTCAACTATTGATTTTATCAACTAACATTCAAACTACTAAAATAAAGTCGAGTTGTTAAATTACGCATATGCGGTAAAGGGGTTTCAATGCCATAGTAACCGCTCCCCTCAACAGTTGAATTGAAAAAGAAGCAACAAAATCAAGTCACGTTATTTTAAAAAAAATTTGTGATATTCTTAATAGTAGTTGTAACCCACAATACTTTCACACAACTGAACATACCTACGCAGACTTACCTTCGTGGTTAGTCTAATAAACAATGAATTTTCAAATAAATACTGTTGAGTAGAGCTTATAACTGTGACAAATAACGTATTAACTTACCACCGCCACTAATTCGAATAGAAATGGAGCTCCCATAAGTTTTTTAGTTTTAACTGCACCCGCAAAACAATTCAAAGCGGTAAACAATTCAATTTCTAAAGTAATATGGGTAATGATCACTAAACCAGAGGATTCAGTTTAGTGAAGCTTGGGATGGGGTCGAACAGTACAAAATGACATACGTACGTCCAAATATATAAATAAACTAGTGGTGTGCTTGAGCACAAATGGTGAGCAAGCCTAATAGTTAGGTAACATAAAACTAAGTATTGTTACTATGTTTTAGCTTAGTTCATGCAAACACTATAATATCAGCAAACATATACAAAATCACTCTCTTACCTGATTAATGGTAACTTTTGTAGTATCAAACATATGCAGTTCTGATAATCTCAATTACCAGTAACTCTTGAACAAGCTCTCAGCAACAATCAGTGTTATTATTTGTAATTTTAGCCAACAAATATGGAATTACTACTTACCTCAATTTCCTGAGTATTGCTAACTTCTGTAGTATCAAATTAAATTACTTTGACTATCTGAATTACCTCGAACTCTTGGCAACAAGCTCTCAGCTACAAAAAAAAAAAAGGACAATCAATTGTAGCACACAAATACAAAATTACTTTCTTACCTCATTTTCTTGAGCAGTGGTAACTTTTGTAGTACCAAATTTGAGCCATTCTGACTGTTTGAATTTACAAGTCACTGTTGACAACAAGCTCTTAGCTTCAAAAAAGAAAGGCCAGAGTTAATTTGCATATTTAGCTAACAAATATGGAATTATCTACTTACCTCAGTTTCCCTCAAGTAGTAGTAGCTTCATACTACTGCATTCTGACTACCAATGGTCCTTGACAACAAAACAATTGGCACTCTATATCCCCACTGAAACGGGGAAGTCTTGAAATTAAGTATTGAAACAAGCGTTTTCACAGATATTTTCTCACACGTCTGCGCTTAATAATAAAGTAATGCTTGCTTAATGCTGTAGTTTCAGAATAAACTGGGGTCAAGGCTAAAAGCCGTGCTTTTAGGTGAAAAAAGTTTCCCGCACGCGCGTTTAAAGGGCATATGTACCATCCATACACACATATATCCATACTAGTGGTGTGCTTGAGCACAAATGGCGAGCGAGCCTTAAATTACACTATTATTAAATGATTGATTTTAACAACTAACACTCAAGCTACTAGCTAAAATAAAGTCTAGTTTTTTTAATTAAGTACATGCGGTAAAGGGGGTTCAATGCCATAGTAACCGCTCCCCACAATGTTTGAATTGAAAAAGAAGCAACAAAATAAAGTCACGTTATTTAAATTTTACGTTATTTAAATTTTTCTTCGTGATATTCTTAATAGTAGTTGTAACGCACAATACTTTCACACAACTGTACATACCTACGCAAGACTTACCTTCCTGGTTCGTCTAGTGGACAACGAATTTTCAAGTAAATGCTGTTGAGTAGAGCTTATAACGTGACAAATAGAGTATTAACTTACCACAGCCACTAACTCGAATAGAAATGGAGCTGCCATCAGTTTTAGCGTTTTAACTGCACCCGCAAAACAATTCAAAGCGGTAAACAATTCAATTTCTAAGGTGATACGGGTAATGGTCGCTTGACCAGAGGATTCTGTTTAGTGAAGTTTGGGACGGGGTCGAACGCCGAGCGAACACAATAATACGGAAGTTCAAAGTACAAAATGACATACGTACGTCCAAACATATAAATTAACATCTCCGATTTTTAATTGTGTTACCCCTGTAAGTATCTCGCTCGCTACGCTAACTTGCCAATTAATTTTTTTTATTTATTACAGTGAAGTTTAAATAGTACTAGTGGTGTGCTTGAGCACAAATGGCGAGCGAGCCTTAAACTACACTATTGTTAAATGATTGATTTTAACAACTAACACTCAAGCTACTAAATCTAGTGATGTGCTTGAGCACAAACGGCGAGCGAGCCTAAAGACTATACTATTTTTATATGAATGATTTTGACTTCTAACACTGAAGCTACTGAAAGTAAGGTCCAGTTTTTAAATTTCGCATACACGGTAAAGGGATTTCAGTGCCATAGTAACAACTCTCTGCAACTGCTTGAATTGAAGGGAAAAAACAACAACAAAACAATACACTTTATTTAAAAGTTTTCTTTGTGATATTCTTTAGCTAAGTAGTGGTTGTAACACACAATGCTTTGACACAACTGGACATGCACCTACACAGACTTACCTTAGCGGTAGTCTAGTGGACAATGTATTATCAAGTAAGTACTGTTGCGCACGGCTTATAACCATGACAAAGAGAGCATTGACTTACCACCGCCATTAACTCGAAGAGAAATGGAAGTCCCTTAAGTTTTCAAGTTTTAACTGCACCCGCAAAAGAATTCAAAACGGTAAACAATTCAATTTCTAGTGTGATGTGGGTACTGATCGATAAACCAGAGGATTCTGTTTTGTGCAATTTGGGACGGGGTCGACAACCGAACTAACACAAAAACGCGAGGGTCAAAGTACAAAAATGCCTTATGTACGTCCATACATATATACAAATAAATAAACAAACATCCCCGATTTTCAATTGTGTTACCCCTGTAAGTATCTCGCTTGCTACGCTCACTTGCCAATAATTAAGGGTGACTTAGTTATAATTGTCCTACTGTTTGTTACTCAAATATATTTAACATTATTTTAATATTGCTAATATAGATTTGACACAAGGATACAATAAAAATAAGTCAACATGCTGCAAAGGGGCTACTCACCTATTATTTCAGCTAATTGTAGTGGCTCTTGGCCTCTTAACTTTTTTTATATTCTCAACTCTTTTCGATCCCAACAAAATACTAGCTCTTATTGATGATGTCATAGATTGTGATATGACAAGTAAAGTTCAGAAGAACTTCATAGAAAGTGTGGAAGTCACTCAAAAAGCAACTGATGAAAGCAACGACAACAGCAAAGGCCTGCCTATGAATATCGCATCTATTTCAAGAAGGGACTTGAATTATTTAAAAAATACATATACTGGGACTTCATTTAACAACGTGTCAAAAGATTCAAAGTATTTTATTATCCCAGGCGGATATATCAATGAGCCAGTGTACCTGTGGGAGATGTCAAACATCAGTATCCAAGTGAACATATCTCATTATACTGCTCTTCCACCAGCAAGACTAGTGGGCTACATCATCTATGGAGATGATAACTTGAATACTTTCGCTTCTAATCCATCTTCAACACCTAACTTTGTCTATTCCTGGAATGTTCTAGACTGGAACGAACAAACCTACACTCGGAGTGTGCATAGAAATGGATATTACTTCATAGTTATTACAGTGCAAACAGAACACGACTTCACTTTGTCTGCTAAGGTAGATTTCAATTATTTCTACTTGAATGCTAGTGATTATGACTTGTCTAATGGTCGATATGTAGAAACTGTTGGCATTCCAGTACGACAGAATTTTGATCGCAATAACAATAACATCATATTATGCTTTGTAGGGTCCTCTCATTCAAAATATCGCTCTATACATGTGATACTTAATTACAACCTTCGCATTATCACTGTTGTGGTTGGTATTTCAATTGGGTCTATAATTTTAAGTTGCTCTGTCCATATTATTTTATTTTTTGTGTGGAAAAAGAATATCTGCAACAGTTGTATTCACAGAAACACCAACACTGAGCAACATGAACCACTTTTACCTTTAAGTTAAAGATAAAAACAGTTTCATTGTAAGTTTCTATTTTCATGTATTTTTTTTATTTGTGCTTACCGTGTAACTACGTTATTCTTTACATTCAGTTATTTTGTTGTTGGTGTTGTTTATTTTTTCAAAATTTCTTTATAATCATTATAAAGGAGGCTGTGGGCCAGCCCACATGAGAAGCAGAAGAGAGTCCAAAGAGAGAACAACGAACATTTATGTGTGTATGTATGTTTGTGGTGATGCAGAAGTTCGTGTGTTATGACTATTACCCTGTTGTGCTGTAGATGTTCCTTTTATGGTCAAGTCATATGATGTTGTTGTTGCATTAGTTAATTAGTCATGCGTTATTTGTGTTTCATGCCACGTGGTACATTTTTGAGTCATCAGGGGGGTGGAGCCAGGCTGTATTATTTAAACCCTTGGTTCTGCCTCGTTGTGTTCGATGTTCAATTATAAACCCTAGCATAACGATCCGTCGACTGAGCGCTGGCTGCGGCGAGTGATTCAGCTTCGAGCATTCTGGTGGCAGCGATACTGGCTGACACCAAGTGAGAGACCCCAAGAAGCTGCGGAATCTCGGGCGTCCCCACAGAGGCAACCTAAAATTAATTCTAAATATTGAAATAACTTGCCACCTAAAGTAGTATAGTGAGAATGAAACTAGCTAAAAATAGTAATACATCTTAACTATTATTCAGGGAAGTCTACAAAGACAGTAGCCAAAATTGTATACATAGTAACATGGTTAGTAATTCAGATCATCATTACCTTAAGTTCTTTGTTTTTCTTCTAATTAAGCATGATCATATAAATTGAAGAATGAAAAAAACAACACAAAATAAAACTAAAATAGATTTGATAGGTACTTGTCAAAGAAAAGCTTATGGATGTCCAGTGCACAGAATTTTAAAATATAACTATAACAAATCTATCAGGTAAGACAAAGCATAAATTATAGTAATTACATTACTACTCATATTCTCATACCTATTTCTGTGAAATTTGATGTTCTTTTCTGTTCCTGCCATAAGATCAAATAATTCATATAACTTCCAGTTATTTGGGGTATAATAAAATGGTTTTAATATTTTCTCAGTCATAAAAAGCATGTGGGGAAAACAATGTCCCACTTCTTAAATTTGTTAACACATTAGTTATATCCCACGTAGGCTAGAATGCTATACCATTGCTTTCAAAATGCATTTGGTGTAGAATTGAAAAAAAATGTTTTAACTCACAGCTAGGAAGCAACAGCTTTTTGCAACTTAAAGTGAGGGTGAAATTTTAGAACAAAGCTGCAGGTGGAGTATCGCAACCACGAGGCGATGAGCTCGTTTTTCTAATGTTTTTTGTTTGTTTGTTTGTTTGTTTTGTTTTTGTTTTTGTTTTTCCTGTGGGTAGCTATTGTTATCAGCTGAGAATCCACCACCGCATAATCCTTAACGATGAGTGGGTTATTCATAAATTTTCTAAGTGTTCAAGTAGTGAATACCATTTTGTAAGTGCACACTTACTGTAGGGGGAGTCCCTGCCACACCCAAATTATCGGTGCTCCTCTACTACTGGTACTGTTCTGGTAAACACAATGGCAAGCAATCCGACCTCAGACGAATGTGAGTTGTAAATATTGCTACCAGATACGTAGCCTAGGTTATAACTGAGACACGATCGCCGTTTGTTTGGGTGTAAATTTCTCTCGAGGCTTTTCACGGTACTTGCGCTAGCCGCTGTATCCACTTTGAACCAGAAATTTGTCCGTACCCTATTATTGTATAGTCTCGCTAGCCAGACAAAGGGTTTGGCTAGCGAGACTAATCATTGTGCTAGCTAATTGGTGCAGCAGCGATGTAGATTTTTACTTATTGTGCAACTAACTTTCTTGAAACAATTAAAATATTAGCAATGGTAGCTATATTTGGTAAGTTCTTGGTAATTACTATAGCATAAATCAGTGGCACTGTAATTTACGGTCACCTCACTGAGAGTGTTCGTTTATTCATTTTTAAAGCGCTTACTGCACTTAATGAAAATCGCCTATCACCTTCCTTTTTTGTGAGATCCCACGAGCTAGCTATATTTTACATAAGCTATACTACCTATTGCTCCTAAATTGTCTCATTGGCATCTTTATTTCACTAATAAAAACCATTCTTAACTTAGTTTTTTTTTTGCTGAATCATATACTAGCTAGGCTATTGCTCTGTTATCTTAGCATAAAATCAAATATGGCAAAATGTTGTACTATCTACAACAGGTTTTATATTTATGGAAGCATCTCAGCAATTTCTGGCAAAACCTACTACTACTACTACCTATTGCTCCTGAATTGTCTCATTGGCATTCTTATTTTGCTAAATCACCAGACAATTCATACAGGTTTTATGTCTATGGAAGCATCTCAGCAAATTTTGGGTTATACTGAGATCTTACAGTTCTCAACTGAGACCTAGCAAGTGTTCAGACTTTCTTTGGCAGATTTGTAGTATTGCATATGGGAGCACCCTCACCTGTGTCTTTAGATGTATTGTGTGTGCACTCTCCACCTCATTCACTGTTAATTTACACTTTATCACCTGACTCTCCTCTTTGTCCTACCTTGTGCTATTATATAAACCACTCATTTCTTCCCCTGATTCATCCTTGCACTAGAAGGTCCACAAGACCGAGAATTTATGTAATACAACAAATCAACCAAAGAAAGTCTGAACACTTGCTCTGTAAGATCTCAGTATAACACAGGACATCATGTTCAGTTGTGCTTGAATTATATCAATCTAATTATTGAATTTTAATATCACGCTGATAATTGACCAAATGATACAATATGCATTAGGTTCTACTACTCCAACTTCACACAGCAGCATGGAGAATTCAACTATGGCCAGAAGTGTTGATGTTGTTTCTCCTAGTTTTGTTACTCAGGAACTTTGGAAACTGCCTCTACTTTCCACAAATCCACCAAGTAAGACATTGTTGAAAAGTTAAATCGACAATATGAGGTCATTTTAAGTTGCAGAAATTAAACCATTAGGTACAATTAAGTGGTGATTAACTCATTGACTCCTGAATTACGAGGAGTCATTATTTTACAACCAAATTCATACAATTTTTTTTAATTCATACCATTGTTTAACCACAAATATCTCATTACTATTGTTTAACACTAACTTTTAATTTTTTTGAATGTTTGCAGGTTATGAGGCTATTTAAAAAATTATAAAAATATTCTTTTTACCGCCAATTTAAGGAAAATGTTCCCACATAGAAAAGTGTCCAGTGCCTACCACACCTACCTTTTCACAAGTCTTGATTTTAATTAAATTTTATGAAAACTTCCCTACATAATTTTGACTTAATTCATTACACTACATATATAGTCAAGGAAAAAATGAATTTGATGTATTTAACTAATTATTGTATGTGTCTTAACATACCATTAGGGTCAGATTGACCCCCATTAGTATTCAATGAATTGATGTTATTAATTTATTGTGTTGTTAGTCAGTGGCGGCATACCTGGTGACAGATTACACACCCCACTTCCTGATAAACTGCAGCCTGATGGTATGTATGTGTGAGTGTATGTACGTATGTATGTATGTGTGATTGTATGTATGTATGTATATATGTATGTAAGTATGTATTTATGTATGTATGTATGTATGTATTTATGTATGTATGTATGTGTGGGGTCGCCCTAAGCTCCTAGGAACAGTCGTGACAACCTCGCACTACTGATGAACAGCCTGTTACTTACGCTGCCACCAGGTCTGCCGCCGCAGCAATCTCCTTCAAGCGAACTTAAATTTAATATTAGGACAGACTGACTTACAAAGAAAATAGTGGATAGTTTTATACTAAACTATGACTCCACCCACAGGATATGAACAAACAACGGTACATAACCAATCAACACTTAAAACGTTCCCATGCTCTAACATGACCATAAATGGAAAGGTGAACAATACAACAAAGTCTGACATGCGCCATACAACTACTACAATAAATGAATACATAAAATAACATGAATGTTCAACATATATCTCTTCTTCTATCTTTCTCTATCTTCTCTCTCCATCTCCTTTCTCCTTTCATGAATGTGGGCTTCCTTGCTGTGGGAGCCCACATCACCCCCCTCCGACGAAAGGTGCTCGCCACGATCACCATGGCATCTACTCAGCGAATCCGGGACAGTATTCTGACTACCCGGCCTGTACACAACTTCAAAATCAAACTCGGACAATTTCAACGCCCACCCATACAGTCTACGATTTTCTTGCTTCTTTGACATCAAATTGACCAACCCACGGTGGTCAGTACACAGAACAAATCTTCGTCCATAAAGAAAATATGCAAAATGCTTAATGCTCTCAAATACAGCCAATCCCTCTAGCTCTTGGGCACTATATCGACACTGTGCACCATGCAACTGCCGTGAAAAGAAGGCAACAGGCAAACGAACATCTTCACGCACAACAGACAACACAGCTCCAATACCCGTTCCACACGCATCACACTCCAAAATAAACGAATCAGATGCACACGGTACACACCATGAAACAGAATCACATAACGAATTGCACAACTCACGGAAAGCCTCCAACATCGGCTCCGTCCACCGTAACTCACCTGCCATAGCCACAGACGTGTGGGGTGTCAGAACGGACGACCACCTATGGAAGCCCGCGATAAAGCGGCGATAAAACCCCACCAGTCCCAAAAAGGCACGAAGCTGCCTCCGGGTCTTAGGTAATGGATGGTTCCTAATGACCCCTACCCTGGCTGCCGGCACACAGATCGCGCCACCACCAACAAGGTGTCCCAGGAATTCCAAACTCCTCCTTCCAAAACTACACTTGCTCCTTTTACAAGTAAGCCCCGCCTCTCTCAGCGTCCTCAACACTCTTCTCACGTGCACCAAATGTTCCTCCCAACTCTCAGATACAATCAAAATATCGTCTATATATACCTTGGCGAATTCATTACAATCAACTAACACATTGTCCATTAGCCTCTGGAATACCGAAGGAGCATTGGTTAGCCCAAACGGCATCCGGACAAACCTGAACTTTCCAAAGGGACATACGAAGCTCGTTTTGTCCCTGTCCTCCTCTCTTACCAACACCTGGTGAAACCCTTTGGCAAGGTCCACCTTGGACAATACCTTCCCATGCCCAACTTTCTCCAACATCTCTTCCAAACTTGGAATATAATAAGGCTCTCTGACCGTCACTCCATTCAACTTGCGATAATCGACACAAAGCCTAATGCCACCACACGGTTTCCTTACCAGAACTAAAGGAGAAGCCCAACAACTATCGCTTCTCTCGATAATACCATTCTTCTCTAAACTCAACAGCTCCTCTTTCACCTTGTCCCTTATCCCTAGAGGGACAGAATACGGTGCCTGCCTAATGGGTTCACTCCCACCCGTATCTATAGACATTATCACCCTCTCAGTACTGCCTGGCACCTCAGAAAATATATCATTAAATTCATCCAAAACACAATTCATCTCCAACTCATTATACCCATCACAAATTCCATTCAAAACACTTCCCTTCTCACACTGCTCCTCTAACACTAAATCAAGCCTCTTAATCACAAATCTCTCACGAAACACCTTTAAACAATTCACATGCACAACCTTCGAGTGCCTTTCTGCACCAATCTTCCCAATTTTATAATTAACATCTCCCTTTCTCTCCAATACTTTATATGGCCCTTCCCAACTATCGGCCAACTTGCAGGACATACCTGGTACTCGATACAAAACCAGCTCCCCCACCTTAAACACTCTTAACTTTGTACCCCGATTCAAATATAACAAACGGGACTCACGCCCCTTCACACTTCTCAGAGCAGCACTATCACGCATCCTCTCTAATCTTTCAGCAACTGTCATTACCCACTCGCACACACCTAACTTATCACTTTCACTCTCATATAACCCATGATACAGGGCATCTAACGGTGTCCTAACATGAAACCCATACACAAGGTCAAAGGGACTAAATCCCGAGTCCGAGTGAGGCATTTGCCTCAATACAAACAAGACAAAACTAATCTGGCCAACCCAGTCGACTCCATCACTCATGCACTTACCCAAAATGGCCTTAAATGTGCCGTGCATGCGCTCTACAGCGCCATTGCACTCAGGATGGTAAGGGGACGTCCTCACCTTCTGGATCCCCAACATTTCACATAGCTGTTTCACTACCCTACCACAAAACTGACTTCCTTGGTCACTCAAAATTCTCTCAGGGATCGAGGTCCGAGAAAAGATGGACCACAATCCTTCAACGACGGCCTTAGCTGTTATACTCCTGAGGGGTACCGCCTCCGGCCACCTAGTGGCTAGGCATACATAGGTGAGAAGATACCTGCAACCGCCCTTACCCTTCGGCAAAGGACCCACAAGATCTATAGCTACAGATTCAAAGGGTTCAGTCAGCACTGGCCTCTCCACTGCTGGAGCACGCCTTGGCTTGTGTTTACTACGCCTCTGACAAATCACACAACTTGCACAATGGTTCACAATATCTTTTGCCATTCCAGGCCAAACAAAATACCGACTAATCATACTATTCACCTTCTCCGCCCCCAAATGACCGTTCCTCTCATGGCCTAACTCCAACACTCTAGCACGATAACTCTTGGGTAACACCAATACATCACGAAACTGCTCCCAAGTAACATACATTTCCTTTACTAATACATTCTTCTTCCATTTAAACCCTCTTTCACACCTCTCACCCAACTCACGCCAATCTTTCAGACTCTCATCTTTCGATAACTCTTCCCTAAACTCCACCCCATCTGACCCTTCCCTCACCGGGCCAATTTCACTAGCCAGCTCACATAGCTTGGCTTCCTCGCCACTCAACTGTGACATATCCTCAAAGGAGGTCGGACTACCCTCCTCACCCTCATCATGCTCACTCACACTCTCTGCTACACTACTCAACTCACTAGCTTTCGCCTGGGGTTTATCTGGCATCAGTGTCACCTCCGCCTCATCCACCCCATGACCCTCCCCCACCTTACTCACAGCTTCAGGCATAATTAAGGGGTTGGGCTGGCTACTAACTTCCTCAGCCGTTTCCAGCTCATGACTACTCCCACTCTCAGGAGCAACCACACACCACAAATCCTTCGCCCCCACATTCTCCTCACACCTATCTAATTCTTTCTCCTCCCTAACCATACGCCTGGTCAGAACATTCATTTTCACTTGCTCCCCGGATACGTAATCCTGTATAGCACACTTATACGCCTCCACTTCTTCCCCATTAGTTACTGAGAAAGGAACAATACAAGAAACCCCGGGCAACTCACTTTCATCTACTATTGCCCTAACTACCTTTCGGTATCCACCAACCACAAACTCACTCATGAAACTACGACAACATTTTTCACTACTACCATAACCCTTAACCAACACATCCCCACATAACACAACCTGCTCAGGCACTAAGGCCTTAGGCACGGAACCCAACTCCGCCCCCGAATCAATGAGAACCTCAGTTCTCACCCCATTGACTAAACCTATAGCCACATTCCCAGACTTCCCCGATTTACTTTCATTTATCAACACCGACATTTTTCTCGGCACATCCTCTTTCTTTACCACAACCGCACCCTTCTTTACAGTGCACTCTGGACTTCTATGTCCTACTTTACCACAATTGTAGCACGTGACAACCCTAGGAACATACCCACCCCCGCTAGGTCTCACACTACTTTTTCGACACTCACTAGCCCTATGGCCTTTCTCTCCGCAATTATAGCATGTGACGTAGCTACTATTCCTTTCACTACTCACTCTCTCCCCAACACCACTAAATCTTTCACCTCCACTCGCATTCCCAAAACTACTATCTTTCCCCTTATAACTTCTGTTACTCTCAACAATACTACTCCCCAAGGGCTTGAAATAATTCCCTTTCTGTCTACCCGCCATCCAATCTTCTAGGGCTTCTCTGTACTCCCCCCAACACTTAATTGTCCTATTCTCAAGGAACATTTTCCCGCTTTGAGGCAACACCCTTCTGGTCAGCGCCAAGGCAATGGCCAGAACACAATCATCAAGAGTTTTACATCCCTGACATGTCCCTTTCACCGTCCTCTGCATCCACTCTACTATGTTATTAGCACTCATACTCTTAAAGGTCTCACTGTTTGCCTCAAATAGCTGGTTACCATAACTAATTGCTGTCTCCCCAGCTGCCTTCAATAAAACCCGTTTCACCTCACCATACTCCTGTCCATCGTCACGCACCTGCGCAACTCTCACACATAGCCTTTCTGGCAATCTAGGATATAGCCTTTCTGCCCAGTCCTTCTCCTCCACCTTACTTTCCCGCATGATACGTTCAAACTTCTCCATATAAGCACCTAACTCACTCCCATCTTTATAACTCCCCAAACCTTTCAACTTCTCCTGCATAAGTTCCCTTTTCTCCCGGGTCCTATCCTCCTCCTCTCTTCTAGCTCTCCTCCTTTCCTCTTCCTCCTTTCTCCACTGATATTCATCCCTTTTCCTTGCATCTTCTACTTCTCTACGCCTCTGCCTATCAGCCTCTTCTTCTCTCCTACGCTCTTCATTATCTTGCCTCCTTCTCTCATCCCTCTCTCTCCATTGCTCATCTCTCTCAAGCATCAATTTCATCAAGGCCGCAAAATCTACTTCCTCCGACCTCTTAGCCATCTTCTTCCGCCCAGCCACAGCTACCTCCCTTCTAGCCACTACCTCCTCTTCCACAGGATCCACCTCACCTTCCTCCCCAGAGACCGCCTCCTCAGTATATAACACGTCCGCAGGGCGCGTAGGGTAGGGGGACCGCTCAGAGGCAGTCGGCCTGTATGAGGGACGATAAGGTTGATCACCGGCAGTGACCACGGGCAACCGTTTAGTGACCGTTCTCTTCTTTTCCCCCACTTGTCCTGGGTCTGACATGAGCCAGCGAACTGAACCTCTGCCAGAGACCTACAGACACAAAGCAATAACTGTTAACAAAAATAAATACGTGGAGGACACCAAACACAATGAATTAGAAATAAATATATTCAACTCGGTTACAATTCAAAAAAAAAATTTCACACCACACTACAATCAAAGTTACAATTCAAAAAAAGTTCACACCACACCACAATCAAAGTTACAATTCAAAAAAAAAGTTCACACCACACCACAATCAAAGTTCACACGACTCGAGAAACTACACGTGGGCAAGATGGCCTCCGCTGCTGGTTTTGTCCGAAGACTGTGCGCTCTGCCGTAGCAAGTTCACTCGTTTGCCTTCACTGCCGTAGCAAGCTGGCTTGAGTTCCACTAGCTCCCTTAGCCGTAGCACGGGAGTTCTTGGGATGGTTTCCGCGAGTGTCCTCGGCGGTACGAAAGGAATGTCTTCCTCCGGGTAGAGTGTGGGACGTCTCCCAACAGATAATTGACTACGTGAATGTCTTCACACTGGATTCTTGAGGTCTCCGGGTGGAATGCCTTCCTCCTGCGGATCCCACCGCTGCCACCAATTGTGGGGTCGCCCTAAGCTCCTAGGAACAGTCGTGACAACCTCGCACTACTGATGAACAGCCTGTTACTTACGCTGCCACCAGGTCTGCCGCCGCAGCAATCTCCTTCAAGCGAACTTAAATTTAATATTAGGACAGACTGACTTACAAAGAAAATAGTGGATGGTTTTATACTAAACTATGACTCCACCCACAGGATATGAACAAACAACGGTACGTGACCAATCAACACTTAAAACGTTCCCATGCTCTAACATGACCATAAATGGAAAGGTGAACAATACAACAAAGTCTGACATGCGCCATACAACTACTACAATAAATGAATACATAAAATAACATGAATGTTCAACATATATCTCTTCTTCTATCTTTCTCTATCTTCTCTCTCCATCTCCTTTCTCCTTTCATGAATGTGGGCTTCCTTGCTGTGGGAGCCCACAATCCCTAGTATCCTTAGTAACTTTGACAAGGGGGTCTACCCTGGAGCTAGTCCTGTCCCGGGATCATCCCGGGAACGGCTAAGTATCCCTAGTATCCTTAGTAACATTGACAAGGGGGTCTACCCTGGAGCTAAGCCTGTCCCAGGAACGGCTAAGTATCCCTAGTATCCTTAGTAACTTTGACAAGGGGGTCTACCCTGGAGCTAGTCCTGTCCCGGGATCATCCCGGGAACGGCTAAGTATCCCTAGTATCCTTAGTAACTTTGACAAGGGGGTCTACCATGGAGCTAAGCCTGTCCCAGGATCATCCCGGGAACGGCTAAGTATTCCTAGTGTCCTTAGTAACTTTGACGAGGGTGTCTACCCTGGAGCTAGGCCTGTCCCAGGATCATCCCGGGAATGGCTTAATATCCTTAGTATCCGTAGTTACTTTGACGAGGGTATCTACCCTCGAGGTATGCCTTGTCCTGGGATCATCCTGGGAATGGCTAAGTATCCTAAGTATCCCTAGCAATGTACTTTGACAAGGAATCTACCATGAAGTTGGTTCTGTCCCGGGATCATCCTGGGAATGACGAAGTAACCCTGACAATCTCTGACGACACACGACGAGCGACGCGTCACTGGACTACACTCGCGGGAATTATCAAACACAAATAAATAGCCTATATTGGATCACTCTCAAATATGCTCACCAATGAACAGCGAGTGGGCGGGAATTATCAAACACAAAAAAATAGCCTATATTCACTCTCAAATATGCTCACCAATGAACAGCGAGTGGGCGGGAATTACCAAACACAAATAAATAGCCCATATTCACTCTCAAATATGCTCACCAATGAACAGCGAGTGGGTGGGAATTATCAAACACAAATAAATAGCCTATATTCACTCTCAAATATGCTCACCAATGAACAGCGAGTTGGCGGGAATTACCAAACACAAATAAATAGCCCATATTCACTCTCAAATATGCTCACCAATGAACAGCGAGTGGGCGGGAATTACCAAACACAAATAAATAGCCCATATTCACTCTCAAATATGCTCACCAATGAACAGCGAGTGGCGGGAATTATCAAACACAAATAAATAGCCTATATTCACTCTCAAATATGCTCACCAATGAACAGCGAGTGGGCGGGAATTACCAAACACAAATAAATAGCCTATATTCACTCTCAAATATGCTCACCAATGAACAGCGAGTGGGCGGGAATTACCAAACACAAATAAATAGCCCATATTCACTCTCAAATATGCTCACCAATGAACAGCGAGTGGGCGGGAATTACCAAACACAAATTATTCACTCTCAAAAATGCTCACCAATGAACAATGAGTGGGCGGGAATTATCAAACACAAATAAATAGCCTATATTCACTCTCAAAATATGCTCATCTATGAATAGCGAGTGGGCGGGAATTATCAAACACAAATAAATAGCCTATATTCACTCTCAAATATGCTCACCAATGAACAGCGAGTGGGCGGGAATTACCAAACACAAATAAATAGCCTATATTCACTCTCAAATATGCTCACCAATGAACAGCGAGTGGGCGGGAATTACCAAACACAAATAAATAGCCTATATTCACTCTCAAATTATGCTCACCAATGAACAGCGAGTGGGCGGGAATTATCAAACACAAATAAATAGCCTATATTCACTCTCAAATATGCTCACCAATGAACAATGAGTGGGTGGGAATTACCAAACACAAATAAATAGCCTATATTCACTCTCAAATATGCTCACCAATGCATATCAAGTGGGCGGGAACTCTCAAACACAAATAAAATAGCCTATAATTATTCACTAACAAATTTGTTTACCAATGAATATAGAAAGTATGTATGTCATGTTTAGGAAGTGTAAGCATAAGACACTTCAGCCAAATATACTTACAACATTTTGTAGTAATATTGAACCATTCTTCTCTCAACTACGAACTAGGGCTACGTATTGGAAAGGACATGTTCACTTAGTTAGATTCCTCTTTCTTATACGCTGACATCATTGACTAATACTAATTCTAGCTCCTTAAATTGCCTTAATGTCAGGGCTTCAAGTACAAACTTGGAAGGATTTAAAGAGCAAACATTAGAAAAGAGTGAGAGAGAATCGTTAGAATCTAAAGTATTGGCATACATGTTTGCTAAAGCAGAGCTTGAGACAACAGAGAAACATTTGATTGAATTCAAGGACTTATTTGCATACGACACTCAAACCTCACCAAACATATCAAATATACAGTACATGGAAATTATTAATGAAAATCCAGATTCCAGTGACACTATGAGACAAGTGTCAGATCTAATATTGAGCACAGTTACTCCAGAACACCAACTTGGCTATGTAGTTTTGGTGGGAGATGGAAAAACTTACCAGCATCTCATGGAAATCAAGCGTCTCTATGGCCCAGCACTTAGCAAGTTATTAATTTTCCCCGGGGATTGGCATGTGCTAGCCAATTATCAGCCAGTGCTGATGAAAATTTATTACAGTGCAGGTCTTAAAGAGTTAGCTCAAATTGCTGGATTTAGAGGGGAAACCCTAACAAGCCTTGAAAAATGTTCACATTTTAAGCGTACTCACCAGTTTTTACTTCAAGTATGGCAAGCCCTATTCAGGTCACGGATTGCTTCATTTGACACTGCAAATCCAAAGTATTCAGAGGTGCATACAGTTTTAAATGAAGAGAGTACAATAAGAACTATCCTCAGAGATACTGAATTTCTCATTAACAATTCTGGGAGGGCCAAAGCATTCAAATCATGGGTATCAAGTTTGGTAGCTCAGGATGACACTGTAAAATTTTGGTGTCAGTTTATATTTGCTGATTGTTTTGCATACATTCAGTTGTATATAGCTGTCAGGTGCCAAAATTGGCATCTACGAGTTTCTGCATTAAAACTAATGGCCCCCCTTTTCTCAGCTTATGATCGCACCACATATCAACGCCTTATACCACATCATTTAGCTGAACTCCAAAAAATTCCTGAAAACATATTGAATTGCCTAAAAAAAGGTTTTACAGTCACTATTACAGGGACTAAAGGTCATGCTGTAGGCTTAGATGAAGCGCACGAAATGTGTGTGAATAAAGACTTAAAAATGGCCATGTCCCGTCCATCTGCTTCTTACCTCCAGAAATACTCCCTTTTCCTAAATTATAGAATTTCTGCCCACAAAAATCTTCTCTGCCAGATATATCCACAGCTCCAGCATTCCATGTCACCATTATTCAGTTTCTTCTCTGAAAAGGCTGAAATAAAAGAAAGAGAACAAAACATTGTAGTAATGCGAAATGAAATAAAGAGAAAGTGTTTGTTTCCAACTGCATGTCCCACAACAAATCGTGGCATTGTGAACATATTTTCTGGAGTTGGGGCAACAGAAGCACAAGCTCATGATTTGCTCAATTTTCGAAATATAGGACAAAAAGACCTACATAGTTATATAAACTACTATATACTAAGAAATCCAAGCACTCCAGCCCCAGTGAGAAAAAACAAACTTCTAACAATGTGCTCAAAAAAGGCCACAAAAAGATCTGCAAGTCTTAAAGAAAAAGAGCTGAAGCAAGTAAACAAATGTCTTAGACAGAGATTAGCCTGGTGTAATCACACTGGTAGCACATACAACACCAGCACGGAACAGTATTCACTCTACCCCAGAGCATTATGTGATGAGAATGGGCTACCTTTGAAAGGAAGTAAGTCACTCTGGAAGGATAAGCTTAGGAAGCGTTATTCCAAACCACAAGTAGTGTTTGAGACTCTTCCTAATGGGTGGATACCACAAGCCGTAATTATTGATGGAATGTTTTTGATAAATTGCAAACCACTGCGGTCTACTGCCACTCTAAAGGAGTATGCAAAATATATTTTCAATTCTTTCCTGCTACCACATTACCAAGCTGATGTTCAAGAAATTCACTTGCTATTTGATGAAGCTACCCCTTCAACCACCCAAAATTTTAACCCTAAGCTGTTTGAACAAGCCAGAAGAGATAAAGACCACTTACAGTTTCAGTCTCAGTTACATACACATGAGTTTTTCATCCCTGCGACCTCACTGGTTCATTTGTTAAAGAATTCCTCCTGGCGAGATTACCTGAACTGCAGGACATGTAAATGGTCAATGATTCAGGCTCTAGGTTTAGCTTACATGCAAAGTATAAGGCTGAAACAAGACCAAACCTTGTATCTCAGTGGGTGCTTTAGTGATCAGTGTGCAGTCAAAATTGTTGGTGATTCATTACCAGAAAAAGACATTACATACAAGTCCAACGCTAGTGAGGTTGATATGAGGTGCTGGAGACATGCACGGATTACAACAGCCCAACAAATATTGATTTACTCGCCAGATACTGACATCTATAACATAGGCCTTTCTATTCTACCCAAACTTCCTGGAAAAGAAATAATTATCCAACTGAATGTCCCAAAGTCTATACTAAACCTGTATCTTCATCTAAACAAACTAGTACAAGCTCTAGAATTGGATACTGATGTGGCATCATTGCCAAAGAGTGAATTACCAGTAATATTTCAAATGCTCTTCATCTGCTCTGGGTGTGACTATGTGTCATACTTTGCTGGGCTGGGTAAAGCAAATTTTTTCAATTCTTTTTTTCAGCATGCCAAATTTATTAGTGGCCAACAGATGGGGAATTTCCTATCAGAACATAAGGAAACTAATAAAAAAAAAGGATTTTTATCATTTCAAAGGTTGATAGGTACCCTTTATTTCAAAAAGCATTATGCTGCTATGGCCAGTCGCAAGGATGTACAAACCCCCCAACAGCTGTTCAATTGCCACAGGAAGTCTGCCGATCCACACAGGGAGTGGTACAATGACATAAGAGCCATAGTAAGTGAGAGGATAACAGATGAGAGAAATAGAATGCCTTCACTTACCGCATTGTGGCGTCATTGGCTGCGTTGCTGTTGGGTAGCACAGATGTGGGCCAATTCATCTGAGGTGGATCTCTATGAGTCACTTCCTTCACCTGAAACCAGTGGCTGGAAAACAAACAAGAAAGGAATGTATGAGTTCGACTGGGAATGTCCCACAGTGCAAAACAATGTTCAAGAAACCATTGATTTTCTTACCAAAGGTTGTTCCTGTAAGAAAGGTTGTGTGTCGCCAAGATGTGGATGCTTTGGAAAGGGAAAGAAATGTGGGCCAGGATGTCAGTGCCTGAACTGCCTGAACACAACAGTCATTCCTTTACAAGAGCCTGATTCCTCCTCTGAAGAGTCAGAATCCATCAGTGAAAGTGACGATGACATTGAAACAGAAATTGTATCAGATTTATTTGATGAATTAAATGATTTTTTGATTGAATTCTAATCCAAACACTATATTTATTTTGGACATTTCAGTTTTGCACCAGCTATGTCACTAAAAATTTTACCAATCTATTCTAGAATAATTACTATTGAGGTTAAAAGTATTAAAACCACTGTCCCACACTTACTTGCAAAAATATAGGCTGATATGTCCATTGAAAGGTGAACAATTTTTTAGGATTAGAGATCATGTCCGACGTGCCAGAACGTCTAGTAACACTAAAACAGCAAATTTGCTGATACTTAAATGGTGGTAATCATAAGCTATAAAATTAAGCCATATTCACAGCATATTTTTCATCTAAAGCAGCAAAACTTCTAGCTCTCAGAGAGAAGCTCCGAACCGCATTTTGTGACACCACAAGGTAAGGCGTCGACAGTCAACCAAAAAACAAAATCTTCCGCGAAATTACGCAAACGGTCCGACTGGTCTGGGCTACTAACGTTTATGACGACCTACCATTGTGCCGCCCAATCCAGAGGTAAGGGTCGGCAACGCCAGACTAATTTCACTTTAAAGACGCTTTACCAATTATACAATTTTGCGGTCGGTAAGGGGTTTCTCTAAATTTCTATCCATCATCATCTAGCACACTCTACCAAATAACTTAAGTGTCCTTTACCGAATTAGTTTCAGCGTGAATTGGAGGAATCCTCTGTAGAGGGTGCATGATACTTACAACTGTGAAAGCTTAATTTGTAAAGTTTTGTCTATCCAAATTAGGCCTATAATTTATTAATCCCATTCAATTCTTCACAATGATAATGTCAATAAATATACATAATTATATAGCATAGGTTCAGAAATATTTATACAGAAAGATGAAAATAATTGCATTAAAGGTAGTTACAAAGTTAGCTGGCGGGCTACAAATCTATTTCTATAAAATATTATAATAATCAGTGTATACAAACTGAAGTAAGCAAGGGAAGTATTGGGTATATTAGAAAAAAAATTAAGTTGCTGCTCCACATGACCTTCAGCTGGAAATTCATCCAACAATATCAGACTTCCTACATACACAAAAACAATAGGTCAAATCATATAACTTTCAGAATGAAATTCTGTTTGCAGCATTAGATTTACTGAATCAGAAATGTATAAGATAAATCACATATATTTTCGTTGGAAATTCAGCTGGCTAGATCAGATTTCCTGAACTTACAGAAACCTATTTGATAGATGACATTTTCTTCAGTAGGAAATTAAGCTGGCTAGATCAGATTTCCCAAACTCTCAGGAAACGTTTGGGCATATCATCTTTCATTCAGTAGGAAATTCAACTGTCTAGATCATATTTCCTAGACTTACAGAAACCTATTGAACATATCAGATTTCCTTCAGTAGGAAATTCAGATGGCTAGATCAGATTTCCCAAACTGAAAGAAATCTGTAATACAGATCATATTTCCTTCAGTAGGAAATTCAGCTGGCTAGATCAGATTTCCTGAACTCAAAGAAAACTGTAAGACAAATCATATTTCCTTCAATAGGAAATTCAGCTGGCTGGATCATATTTCCTTAGGTGTACTAAATTCTAAAGGAAATTCGAAATAAAAGGTAGCAAAAATTCAAAGCAATATTTCAGATAGAAATCCTGCACTTACGAAAGTACAGGAAATTCAAGTTTTGGTCCAGTGAAGGGGTCACTTCAATTAATATTTTCTTAAGAACTCTGAAGCACACATTTCTGTGAACTAACCCACGCTATAAACCAAAGCAACACCTCGCTAACTTAGCACAGAAGGTACTCTTTCTCTCTCCTGTACAACTCACAAACTTTCTATTTAATGCTCCCGTGACTGGAAAACAAAAAGTGGCGCGAATTTTTTAGTGCGACTGGTACAGCTCTTGCAATAATGCAATTAGATCTTGAATTTTGCCTCTTCATCAAACTTTAGAAAATTCAATATGATGTCTAACATTATGGGATGAATATGTATTATAAGTTGTCCCTAAAATCTTTTCAAAAGTTATCAGGACTGGAATAAGTTTAGCTCTAGCCTAATTAAAAATCCAGGAATGTTTTTAGTACTCCCACACTTTGTTCTGCGTAATTTAGAAGCAATTGTTGAAGATACAAAGCCAAATTGTTTTCTACTGCAAGCGTTTCTACATGAAATTACAACATGATTTTTTTTTAAATATCTGTATTTACATTCTATTTACGAAAATAACATCTATCAAAAATTAAATTGAAAGTAAATACAGATATAAAAATCATAATTGTAATTCGGTGAAGAAGCATGTTAACTCAAGTCGGACAACAAAAAATCAGTATCATATCTCTCATCATGTGGGATATCCCGGGACGTCCCTAGCAGTCCCAGGACTTCTTGGGACTTCTTGGGACTGGGATTTTTAGCTCTCATCTTGTGCGACATCCAGGGACATCCCAAGTAGTCCCAGGACTTCTTGGGACTTTTGATACTGGGATTTTTAGTTCTCACCTTGTGGGACATCCCGGGATGACCCTAGTAGTCCCAGGACTTCTTGGGACGGGGATTTTTAGCTCTTACCTTGTGGGACATTCAGGGATGTCCCTAGTAGATCCAGGGACATCCCTAGTAGATCCAGGGACATCCCTAGTAGTCCCAGGACTTCTTGTGACTTTTGGGACTTATGTGGGACATCCGGGATGTCCCTAATAGTCCCAGGACTTCTTGGGACTGGGATTTTTAGCTCTCATCTTGTGGGACATCCCGGAATGTCCCTAGTAGTCCCAGGACTTCTTGGGGCTAAGATTTTTAGCTCTTACCTTGTGGGACATCCAAGGACGTCCCTAGTAGATCCAGGGACATCCCTAGTAGTCCCAGGACTTTTTGGGACTTTTGGGACTGGGATTTTTAGCTCTCATCTTGTGGGACATCCCGGAACGTCCCTAGTAGTCCCAGGACTTCTTGGGACTGGGATTTTTAGCTCTCACCTTGTGGGACATCTCGGGATGAGCAGAGTTACTGCTAACACTTCTTTCATGTATGTTGAAACTGACTCGAGTAGTGTTGATGTAGCTTATTTAAAAAAATTACAATTGGACTTATTATTCTAAAATTATTTTATAACTTTGCTGCTTAGTTAATTATATTATTTTTCTAACTGTGATTCACCATTTATTTTGTCACAAAATTGAATATTTATTATTAATATTCAAATTTATCTGTAACTGACATACGAAATAACAATGTAATTAAAATGATTCATTTAAGTCACGAGGGGAAAAATTAGTTGTAGAGTGTTTTCTCGCAGATTTTCTTGTTGGGGTTGCTATTGCTTGTCCTGCTCCTGGAAGTAAATATTAAAAATAAAATTTAGGATATTATTCACCTAAAGGGATTTTTATAAATTTAGAAGTCACAATAATTTTAAAGTAACGTGACATTAAGCTGAGAGTGAGGTTGGTAAACAAAATTAATATTAAATTGATATTATTAAACTTACGGCTTCAGTTCTTTTTGCATTAAAATGTCGCGATACCTTGACAGGGACAGGTTAAACTTAGATAATTTTTTGGCAAAAGCCGTTTTTTCTTCCTTTGTTTCTGGAATTGCTTCCTTGAATTCAAAATGCTGAGTAATAAGAAAAAATCAACTACTTGTTCTGTGGCAACAGTAGTACTGTAGAACTTACACTATGACTGCCTTTACTACTGCCCACTTGGACTAATTTTCCCAAGCCTTCTTTATCCAAACTTTGGAAAGCCCTAAGAGCTCCATCTTTATTGCCCCTTTTCCTAAACTTCTTTAGAGCTAAAAGATGAGTCAAATAAAGGGTTTTTCCAGGTAGATTTAGGCAATATTCTGCTGCGGTTTCTTCACTGGATTCAGAGGGACCAGGTTCACTCAAAGTAACTCCTAGTTTATTAACAGTTAGCAATGTAGTGATATTATATTTTGAATGAAAAATTCTCACCTAGATGATTATTGGCTATTTCTTCTTCTAAATTCTGCCTCCCAGCAATAAAAGCTGTTTGCTGGCAAGAATGCTTCACAATATTAATTGCTGCTTTCACAGCATTTTCGGAAATTTCCATGGGTACATTATCTGGTGATTCAATAAACCCCAGGATGTGAATAACTGCAGCTATCCGTAGTACATGACCTCTGCTTTTACTTAGTAGACCTATACACATTATTATTGTGATCAGAAATCAATTAAAAAGTACAATAATAATAAAAAACAAAGATGTAATTTTAGAATGTTATAAAGTGCAATTGGTTTTACAGCACTTGCCTTGCAAGTATTCATCCAACCCAGCCATAGACTTTAGTCCCTGCTGTATTTCATTGTAATAACTTTCGAAAGTGGGAGACCTATTCATAATAATGAAAGACTCTCGGCTGTATTTCTGTTCTACTGCTGGACGGTGGCAGCCATTGTCTTGCTAATAGCTCAGCTGAAAATTAAAGCAATTAACACAAGCTATAACATTGCAAGTACTTATCAGAAAAGCTAAATGCAGTCAATCTAGGTTACTTATGTTTGCTTAAAGAACTTACTTAACTTTTCAACAAAGTTTTGATTTACTTCAGTGAGGGTATCAAACTCCTTAAATACAGGAACCGGAAACAACTAGATAAAGCGATGTGAAAGCCCTTTCTCAGAATTGGAAGGAATGTCAATAAGTGACCTTGCCACACTGGGTTGCGTAAAACCCCCAATAGTCAGATTAGTTGACTTCATTGCAAAATTAGCTTCACCACTTACTACAATAGAACAAGTACACAAAACAATGCCATTCAGCCAGGAACTAATGAACCTGAGTGGCTAACCTGTATCTCGTCTCCATGGATGCCCATTATACAATTGCAAGAAGAGAGCCAGTTCATGGGAGTCGGAAAGACCCTTACCTCTATATAGATTTATTTGAGACAAGAAGGCAGACATCTCATCATAAAATCCAAGTAGTCTGGCTGAATTGGAATGCATAAGTGCACCCATCTTCTCAAAGGAGCCATCATCAAATACCCAGGAAGGATCTTCTTCATCATTTTGCATGCATTTAGCACGTAGAGCACCCAAATTCTTATAAATGTGCCTGAAGAGCGTTAACTTTCCACTTCCTGTAGGCATAGCTATCGTCATCCAAACTAGAACTGGTTCTACCCAATCTGTGCCAGGAACTTCCACTACTGCTGGTGACAACATAAAACTGTCAAGAAGGATGTAACTTCCAAAAACTGCAGTGGGAGGCAGATTTAGAGCATCGGCAACTTGATAACAGCCCTAAACCATTAAAAAGTCTCACTTTTACATGCATATAGATTCGAAACATTAATTTCCCCTTTACATCAATACTCACCTCCTTAATGCAGTCTGGGAGTAGTGACCAATCTAAATCAATTTCCCAACATCTTTGTAGCCTTGCTCTTGTGTTGCGTACTTTCTCCCAACTTTGCGGACTACAAGTCAGTAGCAAATGTGTATGCAGCTGACTTTGTTTATATATGCTGGGTTTACTTGCCAGAGCTGGAAGCTTGTGAAAGGAGGGGAGGAGGGAAGGTGGAGCTATTATGAATGAGCTGGATTTACTCTATAGAAGTGTGTATAGAACATCCAGGGGTAGGTGTAGTGGGCTGGGTATGCTCTATTCAATGAAGACCAGGATGCTGGGAGGGAGGAGGGGCAAGGTTTCGGCTCACTGCCAGCTTGTGGGGCTGTTGAAAAATGATATGGTTTAGTTCAATTAAGGTGTGAATAGGGTGGTAGGAAGTGGTAGCTGTAAATGAAGAAGCCCAATCATGTTTACCAGATTCTTGCATTGTTGAACATGTTGGAAGAAGCAAGTTGTATCAGCAAAGACCCTTCAGTTCTAAGAAGGCTAATCTTTGCAGCTTCTAACCTCTCCAAAGATATGCCAAAGTATTGGAACTTTGTGTCTGACTTTGGGTTCAAGTTTTCAAAAAATGATTTTAAAGTGAACGAGGTGAAGTTGCTGTTGGAGAACATCGATTTTATTGACCAGCAAGCCTTTGATACAGATAAAGTTCTTTACATGAACTTAATCATTTTGAAGGATTTCAAGGAAATCCTCTGGGAATAGTTCTCGTGTCCCCAAAGAAAGTATGTGGCCTTTGCGGAGAGCATTTGCTAGTCAGAGAAGATCGACCAAGCTTTCCCATGATTTATTCTACAGATGGGACTACTAGTGGTACTCATTTCAGAAAGTATTGTAGTCAGAATTGGAAGGGATGTCCATTCACTCAACACTATGGATTTCATCAAAAGGGAAATAGCACTGAAATTTTTTATGATGATGATTACATCGATCTACCTTTTTTTATGTCAACTAGTATGACTGTTTTTGAAACTAAAATGTTGCAGTCCTTGAATGCCGAAATTCTATTGGGACAGTTGACGTACCGGCAGAAGTCAGATATCTATAACTACTGCCATGGTTATGACTCCAGCACTAAACAAGGCCCAATTCAAACTTCACACTATGAAGATTACAGGTAACTTTATTACTAGAGACCACAGCAGAATCTCTCTTATCTGGGTGCCCGGGGACAACAGAGAGGGCCCAATGCAAGTGCCTGTAACTTACAAATAACATTATCCAGCTTGTTGTGTCCATAATGTCAATAAAGGCTGATCCACATTCATTTATTTAATTTAGTCCCGTTTTTGCTGCTCCTGTGATTGATTAATTGAGGTGGTCATAACTAAGGGGCCTGGATAAAAGAGTTTCTACTGTTGCTATATTTCATCGTACTGGACATATTGAGGTTAATATCCGTTTGACGGCTAGTTTTGAAAAGCGTATAAAGATAGCCCTAACTTGGTAAAATGTATTTGATACGATATTAGTTGTTTTCTGTAGCTACATTAATTTTATCTTTAATGAACCAGTAATGTGTTTGTTGTTTGTTTTATGAGGATTTTTTCATTTTAATTCTATTCGTATTAATGCGGCATGAGCAGATAGTGTAATAAATTTTGTTATATTTTAAAATTCAGTCAAGAAGAACCAACTACTGGTAACCGCATGTCACTAGATCGGAGAAGACTTGAAGAAGCACATTTAATCTTCTCTATATTAGATGTTTTCTGGCATTATCCGAGCAAGTTTGAAGAGAAGGTCTATACTAGTGTACAGCAAACATTGAACGTGCTCACACCAATATTCTATGATGCTTTCACCTCAGAATATGCTTGTAAGTAGTGCCACAAACAAATTTCTTTAATTAAATGTTCATATCTATTTGCCTCAGGCCATTCCTGCTCCTACACAAGGTGTCGTCAAGTGTTGGTAATTGATGGAAATATGAAAAACCATCGAGACATATGTGCTGCTACAGAAGCAGGATACATTGAGTACAGCGAGCTACCTGGAGCTATTAAGACTGGCTGTCCTGAAACTCCGGCTTTTATGTCGAAGTTCTGCTATAATCATTCAGCTAGAGTAGACAAGAAATCAGACGAGAATATTGACTCAAGTGTGGAAGATGTTGTTGCTTTCATTGTGAACAAGAAACAAACGAGAAATGAGACATACTATCAGGTAGCTTTTGCTGTGTGAGAGTATAAGAGAATGTGTGTATGTATATGTGTATAGAGAATGTGTGTATGTGTATACGTGTGTGATACGTGTGATGTGCATGTGTGTAATAGGTGTGTGATATGTGTGTATGTGTGTGTGTGTGATATGTGTGTATGTGTGTGTGGTGTGTGTGAGTGGGTGAGTGGTATTTGTGAGGGGTGAGTGTGAGGTGATGTGTATATTGCGTTACTGTGAATATTGTTCAGGGATTCAAACAAGATTCACACTAAATCATATTTTTAGAGAGAGACTATAATATTTACTTGTAATAGAACTGATATTGGTGTGTTGCTGTGATACAATCTACAAGAAAGTGTTTTATTTATGTAATTTAAATTCTGTGAAACTAATTCTTATATAATATATAAATTTCACTCCTTATCGGTGTGTGCGTGTATTCATGTGTGTGATGAGTGCAAAATTCCAAGTCATGCCTCCTCGTGGCACCTGGGTGTAATGCTAACATGACTGGTAGGCATAGTTTTAGTGATCAGTGAAGTATTCTTACTGGCTTAGTCAGATGTTTGGTGAAAGGCTGTGTTTAAGACACTGCAGTGGTTATGCTCGCTCTCAGTGTTAAGATCATTAGTTAATTGAGCACAAGAAGCTATATGGTTGGTTCTTGTTATAGACGTAAGAATAAAGAAACTGAATGTTGGAGGTATTTAATCTTGCATTCTGGACGTCCAGTGCCAGCATTGAGAGGAAGGAGTGGTGTTTGGTGTATATTTGGTCAGATGAATTCAAGTAGTGAGTTGTTAATTGACTCAACACTAGCTGAATGGACTTTGTGGTGCCGAATACTATGTTGAAAAAGAAGATACATGTGTGTGTGTGTGTGTGTGTGTGTGTGTTAGGTTGCATGGCTTTCAACACAAGAAAAGCTTTCGTGGGAGCCGGAATCAGCTTTGCCGCCCTCACTTATCGGTGAATTTGAAGATCAACAAAGTAGAGAGATTTCTGTTCCAAGAGTACAAGTTGATCAGTCATACATTGGTTGTGAAGGAAAATGATTGTATAGAGCCACCCCCTCCAAAATCTCCCAAGATAACTCTTGATTCTGGGTAATTACTGTCAGGGTTTTGCAGATATGTTGTTTAGAATATTTGAGGCAAAGAAGAATGTTTTCTGTGATAATAACACCAAAACAATCAGTAGTAAAACTGACTTAAAATTTTTTTAATTATTGATAAGAGAATGCTCATGGCACCCCTGCTTGACTCTTGTTACTGGATTTTTTTTCCTGATTATAGTGTATTTTCAGAAACCTATGACACTAAATTGCAAAATATGCTACTCCTGCATTTTTCACAGAATTTACATATCTCACCTAAACTTGTCCTTGTATTACGCAGAATTGAAATAGTTTTCTATTTCATTATCACGGTTAATAGCACCCAACAATACAAACAATGGTCTAGTATACATATGTTGTAATTTCTTGGAGTGCAGCTGTAAATCTTATAAATAGCAGTGAAGTGTTAATTTTTCTGGGACTTTTGGGACTAGAAATTTTAGCTCTCACCTTGTGGGACATCCCAGGATGTCCCTAGTAGTCTCAGGGCTTCTTGAGACTTTTGGGACTGGGATTTTTAGCTCTCACTTTGTGGGATATCCCGGGACGTCCCTAGTAGCAGGACTTCTTGGGACTTTTGAAACTTTTGAGACCAAGACTCACCTTTGGGACTGGGATTTTTAGCTCTCACCTTGTGGGATATCCCGGGACGTCCCTAGTAGTCCCAGGACTTCTTGGGACCTTTGGGACTGGGACTTTTAGCTCTCACCTTGTGGGATATCCCGGGACGTCCCAAGTAGTCCCAGGACTTCTTGGGACCTTTGGGACTGGGATTTTTAGCTCTTACCTTGTGGGACATCCCGGGATGTCCCTAGTAGTCCCAGGACTTCTTGGGACCTTTGGGACTGGGACTTTTACCTCTCACCTTGTGGGACATCCCGGGATGACCCTAGTAGTCCCAAGACTTCTTCGGACTTTTGAGACTGGGATTTTTAGCTCTCACCTGGTGGGATGATCCTGGGACGTCCCTAGTAGTCCCAGCACTTCTAGGGACCTTTGGGACTGGGATTTTTAGCTCTTACCTTGTGGGACATCCCGAGATGTCCCTAGTAGTCCCAGAATTTCTTGGGACCTTTGGGACTGGGATTTTTAGCTCTTACCTTGTGGGACATCCTGGGATGTCCCTAGTAGTCTCAGGACTTCTTGGGACCTTTGGGACTGGGATTTTTAGCTCTCACCTTGTGGGATATCCCGGGACGTCCCAAGTGGTCCCAGGACTTCTTGGGATCTTTGGCACTGGGATTTTTAGCTCTTACCTTGTGGGACATCCCGGGATGTCCCTAGTAGTCCCAGGACGTCTTGGGACCTTTGGGACTGGGACGTTTAGCTCTCACCTTGTGGGACATCCCGGGATGACCCTAGTAGTCCCAAGACTTCTTGGGACTTTTGAGACTGGGATTTTTAGCTCTCACCTTGTGGGATATCCCGGGACGTCCCTAGTAGTCCCAGGACTTCTTGGGACCTTTGGGACTGGGACTTTTAGCTCTCACCTTGTGGGATATCCCGGGACGTCCATAGTAGTCCCAGGACTTCTTGGGACCTTTGGGACCGGGATTTTTAGCTCTTACCTTGTGGGACATCCTGGGATGTCCCTAGTAGTCCCAGCACTTCTTGGGACCTTTGGGACTGGGACTTTTAGCTCTCACCTTGTGGGACATCCCGGGATGACCCTAGTAGTCCCAAGACTTCTTGGGACTTTTGAGACTGGGATTTTTAGCTCTCACCTTGTGGGATATCCTGGGATGTCCCTAGTAGTCCCAGGACTTCTTGGGACTTTTAGAACTGGGGATTTTTAGCTCTCACCTTGTGGGACATCCCGGGATGACCCTAGTAGTCCCAAGACTTTTTGGGACTTTTGAGACTGGGATTTTTAGCTCTCATCTTGTGGGATATCCCGGGACGTCCCTAGTAGTCCAAGTACTTCTTGGGACCTTTGGGACTGGGACTTTTAGCTCTCACTTTGTGGGATATCCCGGGACGTCCCTAGTAGTCCCAGGACTTCTTGGGACCTTTGGGACTGGGACTTTTAGCTCTCACCTTGTGGGACATCCCGGGATGACCCTAGTAGTCCCAAGACTTCTTCGGAATTTTGAGACTGGGATTTTTAGCTCTCACCTTGTGGGATATCCTGGGATGTCCCTAGTAGTCCCAGGACTTCTTGGGACTTTTGGGACTGGGATTTTTAGCTCTCACCTTGTGGGATATCCCGGGACGTCCCTAGTAGTCTCAGCACTTCTTGGGACCTTTGGGACTGGGATTTTTAGCTCTTACCTTGTGGGACATCCCGGGATGTCCCTAGTAGTCCCAGGACTTCTTGGGACCTTTGGGACTGGGACTTTCAGCTCTCACCTTATGGGATAACCTGGGACGTCCCTAGTAGTCCCAGGACTTCTTGGGACCTTTGGGACTGGGACTTTTAGCTCTCACCTTGTGGGACATCCCGGGATGACCCTAGTAGTCCCAGGACTTCTTGGGACCTTTGGGACTGGGACTTTTAGCTCTCACCTTGTGGGACATCCCGGGATGACCCTAGTAGTCCCAAGACTTCTTGGGACTTTTGAGACTGGGATTTTTAGCTCTTACCTTGTGGGACATCCCGGGATGTCCCTAGTAGTCCCAGGACTTCTTGGGACCTTTGGGACTGGGACTTTCAGCTCTCACCTTGTGGGACATCCCGGGATGACCCTAGTAGTCCCAAGACTTCTTGGGACTTTTGAGACTGGGATTTTTAGCTCTCACCTTGTGGGATATCCCGGGACGTCCCTAGTAGTCCCAGGACTTCTTGGGACCTTTGGGACTGGGACTTTTAGCTCTCACTTTGTGGGATATCCCGGGACGTCCCTAGTAGTCCCAGGACTTCTTGGTACCTTTGGGACTGGGACTTTTAGCTCTCACCTTGTGGGACATCCCGGGATGACCCTAGTAGTCCCAAGACTTCTTGGGACTTTTGAGACTGGGATTTTTAGCTCTCACCTGTGGGATATCTGGGGATGTCCCTAGTAGTCCCAGGACTTCTTGGGACTTTTGGAACTGGGGATTTTTAGCTCTCACCTTGTGGGATGTCCCTAGTAGTCCCAGGACTTCCTGGGACTTTTGGGACTGGGATTTTTAACTCTTAACTATTCCTAGTAATTTTTGGAATCTTCAAGATAGGATTCCTATTAGGACATCTTGAGACGTCCTAATTTGTCCTAAAATATTCTCAGGACTGGGACAGTCCGTGGCAGTCCTAGACCACCCTGATATTTTGATGATGTTAATAGTTTTTCGCACATATATCAATCAACTTTAATAATCTGTTAGACTTTTCAAGAACTGCTATTGGCTACATCTCCAGATCGACACAATCCTGGCCGACTTATTGGTCGCTCTGAAGGAGAGCGTCGTGAAGTGTACATGGAAATGTTGAAGGATCTCTTATTGAAGTCTCATCCTATTCTAGTGGAGATGGTGACTAGCCTGCACGATACTCCTCAAACAAGACCTACTGCTGAGCAACTACTGGAGACACTAACACCACCAGTACAGGAAGCAATGGAGGACATACATGGAGGGAATCTGGGGAGATCTCTCAACATAGCCAATGTGTTACACATGAAGAAAACAAAAGAAAAGAAGAGAAGAATAAAAGAACTTGAGGTAAACTTTTATATGTGTACTACAGTAATTTGTTAAATTTAGCTACCAAGTAATTATTAACTCTTTCACTACTAACATTGTCAGGGAAATTACAAATTAAAAAAAAAAAGATATAAAATGTGTATAAAAAGTAACAACTGCTAATAAACAAATTTTCCAAATCTGATACTGGACTATTAGTAGATAATTAAATGTCATGATGAAAATTCTCAACTTCTTAGTTTTCTAAAGCTGTAGTCAAATGCCTGGTTCACTTCACACTGCAACCTTCAGTACAGCGCGTAAGTTACCCATTCAAAATTGTATGGGAAAAATCGCTGTTCAATTGAAATCGCACAGGGAAAGTGAAATAGCGTGTAACTAATTGAAATACCTCGGTAACTAAGTGGAAACTAAGTGAAATACCTCGGTAGCTAAGTGAAATAGTACGGGTAAGTGCGCACGCGTGCAGTGTTAACCTTGGAAACGTACAGTTCGAGTAGTTTTTAGTTGGAGACAATGTCCTTCTTTACCACAGAACCTCTACTACCCGTATTAGACGGAATGTGTTACAACAGATTAGGAGGAGCCGCACATTGAAAAGAAAGTTTCAGCGGAAACTAATCCTGAAATAAGGAGATAGTGAGTGAACGATATAATATAACTACAATTGCAAATGACTTTTTAAAAGCTGGCCTACTATTAGCGAGTGATAGCACGGATAACCTATGCTATTAATCCCCGAATAGCACGGTTACCCGTGCTATTACTCATACTAATAGCTATTGTATAGGCTTAGCTTCTATTTGTTTTTTAATAGCTACTGTAGGCTTAGATATCTTCTGTACCTTCTTGTCTACTAGAAGCACCATCTAAAATACCGAAGTTGCCAATAATCCAGTTCTACTACCTGAAAATTTGACCACCAAGTCGCCATTTTGAAGTAAGCCTAAACTCCAACCCCGGACACAAACCTAAGTGTACCATTGTAGCCTTGCGATACCGACATAATAATATTGATCTAACTTAGTAAGGCTATAGCATTCCAATTAGGCATCACATACAAGATGAACAATAATTTTCATGAGGCTATATTTCACACCACAATACAGTGCAGGGGTTGTATTAAAATGCATTAATTAATTCTCTCCAAGTCAGCTTTGTCACACATATCTAGCAAGCTAAATTCTTTAATGTAAAATTGTTAACCTAAATATTTTTTTTATTGTATTGTAGTCAAATAATTGAATGGTTTCGCTTGACTTATAACTTCAGTGGTTATATTTTACGTATTGTGATTGTAGAATCAAGCATATTTATAGCTAGTGGTTGGCTACTTAAATTTGATGAAAAAACAGGAGAAATTGAGCTTTCTTGCGATCATAGATTTTCTCACTGAACTCGATATTAGTGCCACCGATATCTTAAATATCTTCATCGATCATATGGAAATAAAACAACCCACCTACAGATTTATTTTTTTACTTTTATGTTATAAGCTGTTATACTTAAACATACATTTTACTTCCTACATTTGAAATTTTTCTCAACAATAAACAGTCACATCTGCGCTCTACAAATACTCAATAGACTGTTATTCAATGTTATTGATTGTTATCGTTTTATGTGTTGTATTATTAGATTTCTGAAAATAGATTGGAAACGGAAAATAAAGAGTTGACTGAAGAAATTACGAAACTAGAAAGTGACAAAAAAATGTTCCAGTCTGCAAGTGCACCACAACTCATTGAAGAGAAATATCAATTGCACGCAAGTGTCATGGAATTGGATACAAGTGTAGAGACAAGTGTCATGCAATTACAAGCAGAAAATAATCAACTGAAGACTGAGAAATATCAACAGAAAACTGAGAACAGTCAACAGAGGAACCAGATAGCAGCTGAAAGAATTCAGTTAGAATCTCATCACAAAGAAGGAAAGCTTCATCTAGAATCTCGCCATCAAAGAGAGAAACAACTTCTCCAATCTGAAGTGGAGCGACTAACAAAGGAACTGGATCGTATCACCACAGTGTCTATTAGCAAGAAATCATTAGTAAGTACTATGCATTTTTATAAACAGTGGTTTCTTTATTTTACCAAAACTACTTGTCCCAAATCTAATTAATTTAATGTTAAATGTATATATAGGTTATATCAATAGAATCTAGGTATTGAACTTAACTATAAAATGACACAATAGGATTGTCAGTATTATTTGGTTACTCTTCTAACTTCTATTTTTTATGGAGAAGTATAATGCTTCATACCTCTGTTCTAATGCTAGGCTTCTTGTTTGTTCCAACTATCATTTCCGTCTTCATTGTATTTTATATAGTGAGAATAAACAAAATGTGTGTATATAGCAGGTAAACAGTCAAAAAAATAAGCTTACAGCAAAAATGGCAAGCGAGCTATTCTAGACAATAGTCATTCTAAAAATTTAAAAAAATTCTATCTAAATAACCAGCCTCCTGGCAAATAGCAAATTACTCATGGCAACTTCTAGGACTTAAAAAACAAACAAGTATTTCTAAGGAATTACCACACTGTTTAGAGCCTAACCCTAAATAAGATTTGCTTACTAACAAAATAAATTGGAGGAAGTCTAAGCATCTTAATGAAAGAAAAGGCAGCCAATAACTATTATTTATTTTTAGCTTCAAAATTTTCTTAGCTAAGCAACAGATGTAACACACAACACTCACACGCCCACACACACACACAAATAGCGAGCGAGCATGCATTCTTAAATTACCGTAAATTACAATGTTATTATATTGTTTACTTTATCCAAAGAAACTTCTATTCCATACTTAATGATAACAAAAGTGGATTCTGTATATAGCAGTTGACCATTAAGTATAGCAAATTATTTACAAAATTACTTTTTTACCATGAAGTTTCTTGAGTAGTATTAACTTTTATAGTATCAAATTTAAGCCATTTAGACTATCTGAATCACCAGTAACTCTTGACAACAAGCTCTCAGCTACATAAGAAAAGGCCAGAGTTTTGTTTTGTAATTTGCGCTTATCTAAGCTTACCCCAAGTAGTGGTAGCGACCTGTTACTAAGCCATTCTGACTACCAATCACTTTTGCCAACAAGCGGCTCTTAACAACCCAAAAATTGCCAGTGTGTTTGAAATTACATCTGGCTTTTTGTGACTGTACAAGAAGTATTTCACAGGACTCTTTTAAGTTTAATAGTATCTGTAGTATCAGAAACTTGAGTCAAGACCATCCAAGTTGACTTGATATACAAAAAAAGGAGGAGGAAAACAAGATATGAAGAGCCACAAAACAAACTGAAGCAGAACAACAAATGTAATACATGTTCATTTTGTAATTTTAACCAGTAGATAACTGAGGCTGGCGTGGTCGATAATAATTAAGGTCGATAAGTGAGGATCTATGCTAAGGTTTTCAACTTATTTTCACTTGCCAATGAAAATATTTGGAGAGGTGCATTAGGTAGGTGTAATTAGTATTGAAATTGTCATTGGCATGTAAACAATAGTCATAGCTAGCAACACTGACTTTCATTATTTAATCACGGAGTGAACACTAAAATATGAAGGTTAAAATAATACATAAAAGACCTACGCACGACCAAGCATGCATATGAACTAGTTGTGTGCTTATGCAGAAATAGCGAGCAAGCCTGCCTTCTTATTTCATCTTAAATTACACAATATTGTTAATTTTTACCCAAGTAAGCTTCTATTCCATACTTAATGCTGACAAAAGTGGATTCTATATATTATATAGCAGTTGATTATTCATTATTATAGCAAATAATTTCAGAATTACATTTTTACTAAAATGATTCTTGAGTAGTATTAGTTATTGTAGTATCAAATTTAAGCCATTTTGACTATCTGAATCACCAGTAACTTTTGACAACAAGCTCTAAGCTAAAAATGAAAAAGCCAGGGTTTTTATTATGTAACTTGTACTTACCTCAGCTTTCCCCGAGTAGTGGTAGTTTACTTTACTATGCCATTCTGACTACCAATGGCTCTTGATATAAAAAAATGAGTGGAGAACAAGGTACAAAGAGCCACAAAACAAACTAAATCAGATTATAAAAAAATATATGTTTGTTTCATACTTTTAACCTGTAGATAATTTAATTTGGTCAATAATATTTGGGGTCGATAAATGGGGACCTACGCTAATCTTTTCCACTTTTTTCACTTGCCTATGTAAATATTTGGAGAGGTGTATCATAGCATTACATTAGGGAGGCTATTAGGTAATTAGTATTGAAATTGTCAATGGCATGTAAACAGTAACCGTAGCAACACTATGACTTATTATTTAATGAAGTGTGCCAGTAAAATAAACAATATTTTTTTATTTAAATTGTTAGCAATTTAAGTAGGAGTAATGTTATACTAATTTACTACAGATCATGTCATTGTTTATTATTCAGACATTCCCACTAGAACTAGACTGGAGGCGTGGTCCTGACATGCCAGTGACTATGAGAGCACACATCCAATCAGTAAAGATAAATGATACCGTGTACGTTGGAGGAGGATGGACTGACAGAGATGAGGATGCCTACATAGTAATGGCCTACAACACACAGTCCTGCCAGTGGCACACTCTACCTCCATACAGTACCAGTTGCTTTGCTATGACTACCATCAACAACAGACTAGTTGTGGTGGGAGGAAGAAATAGAGAACGCTCTGATAGTAAGCTAGGAGAGTGGCTGTCTGACAGCAACCAGTGGACACACCCCTTCCCTCCTATGTCTACACCTCGCTGTGTGCCTTCAGCTACTTCATATAAACATTGGCTGGTGGTGGCTGGTGGTAACCATGGAGTCCGTATACAAGCTAGTGTTGAGGTACTTGATTTACTCAACATGCAATGGTCCACTGGACCATCTACACCAACACCATGGGGAAGCATGAAGTCTACTACAATAGAAGATACCTGGTACCTCATGGGGGGAGAGTGTGAGAGTCTGGTGCGGAGTAGTCCTGATGTCTATAGTGTATCTCTGGAGGCTCTTGTTTTACACTCCTCATCAGACAGTTCCAACATATGGAACAAACTACCTTCACTCAGCTGTATCTGGTCCTGTCCACTCAACATTGGAGGATCTCTACTGGCAGTCGGTGGTTGGGTCAAGAAGAGTAGGAAGTCAGTGTCCACCATCCAGCGCTATGTCCCTGAGACTAATACCTGGGTCCAGGCTGGACAACTACCACATGTAGTATATAACTGTACCTGTATCATGACATCAGACAAAGTCCATGTTATAGGAGGATCTGATGGGAATAGTGAACTAAATAAACTGTTTACTTCTACTATTCAATAATTAATATCTTTGTTTTTATGAAATAGTTTTGTATAAGTTAGCTATTATAATTTAAAAGTAGTTTACATGGTTACTGTTTATTTTTTCATTATTATAAAAAAATCAAAATAGTTATGATAGAATTATTGTTGAAATTTGACCTAGTAGCTATAACAAGAGAGGATTGGCTAGTAGCTAACAATGAATCCTCAATATACAAAAGTGTATACATTACAAGGTGACCTATTCACCCAACAATGTACAGCTTTTACTTGGAGTTACTTTGAATGGACTTGTTCAATTTACTTAGTCTGCTATACTATTATTAAGCACATGTCCAGCAACAGATCATATAAATTAAAACAAATAAATGATTTGTTCAGATGTCACTACATTTATTGTTTAACCTAATTCCAGCTGGAACTCCATGCTCTCTCTCTCTAACATACCTCCTTACAAGCTTTCTGTTTGTAGCAGTTGCAGCCCTACACATAAATGCTAAATTGTTTGATGGATCTGCAGTATAATGCATTGGAACAAGGAGATTTATTACGGAGCTAGACTTAGTACATGCAGTCAAATATACTATATATATTTAGAACCCATTGCTATATTGTTACTAGGTGTACTAACTTGGTAAGTGTGCACTATTTTTTGCCTTTAGGTATATGAACTGTGCATACTAACAACCCTTGGGGTATTGCTATTTTTGAGTTTTAGTTTAATAGAATAGGCTGGATAAAGCAGGGAGCAGGTTATGTGAGGCCGGATATGGGAGGGTCTACTACTCTCTCATATCTGGCCACTTAGCCGCAGGTTAGGTGGGGTTAATCATAGGCGGGAACTCCTATGCAGTGGTAAAGGGATGCTGGGCTGTGTGGGCCCGGCATCACGTGGGAGGTAGAGCGGGAACTAGTGTCTTGGCCACATACGTACACGTGTAAACTAATAGAAGTGAACTCTGCCACGACGAGCTAAGTTTTCTTTTATGGCTTCAACAAACGTATCAGAAGGCGCTGGGCCATCAGGAGGTGGGGAGGGAACCAGCACCAGAATACTGCCGGAGGAAGTAGTAGAGTGCATCAAAGCGGTGGTGTCCCAGCTGCTGGACCAGAGGGCCGCTCCTACTTCTGCCGACCCTCCCACTCAACCAGCTACAGGTGGAGATACTGGAGCAGCTGGTCCCCAGGCTGAGACTAACAGTGGTCCTCCAGCTGGTAGGTATAGCAGGTTATGTAGCATTAGTTATTTGGGGCTGTAGGCTAAGGCTGGGGCTGAAATTTAGCCCCTAGAATTTAGCCTAGAATTTAGCCACTAGTATTTAGCTGGCACCTGAGCTGAGTGGCTCTTGGGCTGAGTGGCACCTGGGTTGAGGGGCAGGCCAATTAATAATGTTGGGTAGTGAGAAACCACTGTGTCTGGATGCATGTATGTACTTGTGGGGCACATAGTGCTCTTGTGAGGGTGAGTGAGGGGGTTATTAAGGGGCAATAGTGTCCCTTGAAACTGGTCGAATATATGGTTTCTGATAAAGACCCACAGAATGTTGCCCTACTGTCCAGTCTGTTCTTAGTTTTGGGGGTATAATACGGTTTCTCGTTATTTGTGAACAGTGTCATCTAGCCGTCAGGGGCTAGATCTCGGACTTGGCTGGGTCCATGGTAGCAGAATAAGTGGTGTGACCCTTTCTCTGTCACGTTGTATCTGCTCTAGTGGCGTGGGTAGTGAGACTCCCACCTACATTAGTGATTCCATAGCTAATGTGTAGGTGAATTAGCCCTGTCTGTGTAAGTGGAGTGACCCTTACCGAATGACAGGTGGTGCGCTGCTTCCCGGAGGCGGTTAAGCCTGCATAGGGGTCGCTTGGGCCGGTGTTGATGAATGGTTTATACCACATCCTCTAGGGCCACGACTGGGGGAGTTCAACATGTGTGCGGCTAAGGACCTCGGCCTCCCAACAATTGATGCCACTGCTGCCACCACCCCTGAGTCGGCAGTACCAGGGGTGCCAAAGCAAGGGGAGCCCTCCAAGGCGCCTGAATTAAAGGCCCCCTCCAAATTTCAGTTGGGTCAGACACTCCCGGTGGTGCCAGCCAGAATTGTCCGCCGCATCCTGAAGGGTGATTTTGTGGACATGGCAGAGCTTGTGGAGGAGAACCTGGAGTTGGAGGCGCGACGGTCTGTGGAGGGTGAAGAAACCAAGCCCCTGCCTCCCCACAAGCTCCGCCCAGTGGCGGATCTCCTGGGCTGGACCAAGGCCTTCTGCCACTTCGCGGGAATCGTAGTACAGGCCCACCCTAGCAAGGCAGTTGACCTGTGGGCATATTTGGCCGTCATCCTGTCCGGTGGGGATAGGGGGGACTGGTGGCGAGCATATGACTCTCGCTTTCGGCAGCAGGTGCCATCATTGGAGAGGGCCGAGTTTGGCAGACTTGACCAGGCTCTTTTCACCAGGTGCCTCCTGTCGTCTGGGGCCGGTGCTAGCCAGAAGCCCACACAAAGCCCTTCTACGGACAGTGGGATGGTCCCCAAGGCGAAGAGGCGTAGAGTCACGGCTTGCTTCGCATGGAATGACAGCCGTCCATGTGCTGTAATCCCATGCCGATTCCAGCACGTCTGCTCCCGCTGTGGCGGTGAGCACAAAAAGTCTGCCTGCCCTTCAGAAGATGGAAAAGGGAAAAACAATTAACTTTGCCTTGTGCTAGTTTTGGTGGCTCTTTCTCTTTGTTGGCTGTTTTGTAGTTGTTGTTTTTGCGGTTTGTCGATATTGTATCCACAAAATTAATATTCATTATCATGTCAGTTAACTATGATGTCATCATTACGAGTGCCCGTCTGCACACGCACTGGTCACTGGCCACGATGGTCCGGGTGTTGTTGGGGGAGGTATATTGGGGAGGAAACGAGGTAACTGTAGGATAGGGTGGGATAAGTTATGGGTGGTTTGGGGGGTTGGGATAGCATAGGTATGACATAGGGTGGGGATGGTTGTTCCACCTTTCTGAAGGTGGTGCCAGTGTCAGGCGGCTACAATTGTCCTGATGGTGTTCCAGAGGTGGTACAGCTAGTCCTGATGGTGTTCCAGGATAGTCCTGTCAGGTGGTACAGCTAGTCCTGATGGTGTTCCAGGATAGTCCTGTCAGGTGGTACAGCTAGTCCTGATGGTGTTCCAGGATAGTCCTGTCAGGTGGTACAGCTAGTCCTGATGGTGTTCCAGGATAGTCCTGTCAGGTGGTACAGCTAGTCTGAGGTCCAGGATGATGGTGTTCCAGGATAGTCCTGTCAGGTGGCACAGCTAGTCCTGATGGTGTTCCAGGATAGTCCTGTCAGGTGGTACAGCTAGTCCTGATGGTGTTCCAGGATAGTCCTGTCAGGTGGCACAGCTAGTCCTGATGGTGTTCCAGGATAGTCCTGTCAGGTGGTACAGCTAGTCCTGATGGTGTTCCAGGATAGTCCTGTCAGGTGGTACAGCTGGTCCTAATGGTGTTCCAGGATAGTCCTGTCAGGCGGTACAGCTGATGTTCCAGGGTAGTCATGTAAGGAGTTACAGCTAGTCCTGACGGTGTTCCAGGATAGTCCAGCCTGGCGGTACAGCTAACCCTGATGGTGTTCCAGGATAGTCCTGTCAGGTGGTACAGCTAGTCCTGATGGTGTTCCAGGACAGTCGTGTCAGGCTGTATGATACAGTGTCATGTGATAGTTAGTACTGATGTCGTGATGGTGTTCCACACCGGCAGTGTACAGTAGTGAGGTACACGATGTTGTGTGACTGTGTGGTGTAGGGTCGCATCTGCATCCATATCCTTACACGGAGGATCTGTTGACCCTGGCCAGCAGAAGATCGACTAGGCCTATTCCTTCAGTGGAAGGATGGAGCCACATTCAGTGCCCGATGGTGCCAGAATTGTGGGAGGAGTGCCTGGCTAGTCACCCAGACAGGCCCTACGTCAGGACCCTAATAGAAGGTCTCCGTGGTGGGTTTCGGATTGGGTTTCGGCATGGGTCAGTGTCATGCCGCAGTGCCACGTCTAACATGCAGTCTGCTGACGTGAGGCCCGAGGTGATACGTGACTTCCTAGCCTCAGAATTGGCGGCTGGTAGAGTGCTGGGTCCACTTGGGCCAGATGTAGTGGATCAAGTGCATGTGAACAGATTTGGGCTTGTTCCAAAGGGCCACCAGCCGGGCAAATGGCGCTTGATTGTGGACCTGTCATTCCCTAGAGGTCTCAGTGTGAATGATGGAATTGAGCCTGAGGTCTGCTCCCTTCACTACACCTCAGTTGACGAGGCTTGCAGGAGGGTGATTGCCAAGGGTCGCGGGACTGTTCTAGCAAAGTTTGACGTAGAAGGGGCATTCAGAACAGTCCCAGTACACCCGGAGGACAGATGGCTACTCGGGATGAGTTGGGAGGGTCATGTCTATGTGGACAAGGTCCTCCCCTTTGGACTTAGATCAGCCCCTAAGTTATACAATGCTGTGGCTGACGCACTGCTGTGGATTCTGGAGAACTCGGATGGGTTGGAGGGTATACACTACTTAGACGACTTCCTCCTGTTCGGTGACCCCAACTCAGACCAGTGCGAACATGCCTTGCGGTTAGCATTGGATCGCTGTGATGCCCTGGGTGTGCCGGTGGCCCCCAGGAAGACTGAAGGTCCGAGTACTACCTTGACTTTCCTTGGTCTCGAGCTGGACACTCTGTCCATGACGGTGCGTCTGCCGCCATTGAAGCTCGATCGTCTCCGAAGGGAGATTCAACGGTGGGAATGTCAGAAATCCTGCACCAAGAGAGAGTTGCTGTCAATCATCGGTCAATTGCAACACGCATGTTGTGCGATCAGACCTGGGAGGTCCTTTCTAAGGCGCATGATCGAGCTCTCCAAGTGTGTAAAGGAGCTGCATCACCGAGTGCGCTTAAATGCAGCCTTTCGATCTGACCTCAAGTGGTGGGGCTGCTTCTTGCCCATCTGGAATGGTACATGCCCAATGGAGAGTTTGTGTCGAAGAGCACCTCAGATTGTTTTGACTTCTGATGCCTCTGGTTCGTGGGGCTGCGGGGCGTTCACATCAGGTGGTAGCTGGTTCCAGTTGCAGCTTCCAGAGAGCTGGGATGGTGTTCATATCACCGTCAAGGAGTTGCTGCCTATCGTGCTGGGTGTGGCCATTTGGGGCAACAGGTGGGTAGGCCTCTCAGTTTCCTGCCTCTGCGATAATGCTGCAGTGGTCTCTATCGTGAACACTGGACGGTGCAAGATGGACAGAGCCATGCACCTAATGAGGTGTCTGTCCTTCTTCCTAGCCAGGTGGGGGGTGTCATTGGGGTGCAAACACATTCCAGGAGTCCGCAATAGTGCAGCAGATGCATTGTCACGTGGTAACCTTCCTTCCTTTCAGAGGCTGGTTCCCGACGCAGACGAGAGACCAACAGTCCTACCGGACATCCTGTTGCAATGCCTGGTGTCCGGAACTCCAGACTGGACAAAGGTGGACTGGATAGCCTTGTTCAGGCATTCTTCGTGAAGGGCCTCGCCCAGTCCACTCACAAGGTGTACAGCAGTGGCCAGAAGCGTTTTCTGGATTTCTGTGCCGCAGCTGGTCTGCGAGCGGTGCCGGCGGACGAGGAGGTTCTGTGCAAGTTCGCCGCTAAGTTGGCGAGTGAGGGTCTACGACATCGCACCATCAAGTCCTATATGGCTGGTGTGCGTCACCTTCACATTGAGGAGGGTCTCGCAGATCCATTCCTGCCAGCCCTACCCCGTCTCCATTATGTATTGAGGGGGGTGAAGAGGACAGAGGGAGGAGGTGGTGATCCTAGAAGGGAGCGTCTTCCTATCACCCCACCGCTGCTTCGCCAGATGAAGGAGGTATGGGACTCGCGGGCGTCCGATCCTGATCGTGTTATGCTATGGGCTGCATGCTGCCTGGCCTTCTTTGGCTTCCTCCGGGCAGGGGAATTTACTGTGCCATGCGACTCTGGCTTCGACGCCTCCACCCACCTTTCTTGGGGCGACTTAGCGGTGGATGACCCAGCCAATCCAAGCATCCTCAGTGTCCACCTCAAGGCATCCAAGACTGATCCTTTCAGAAAGGGCATTACCCTGTTTATTGGTAAGGTTCCTTCCGATCTGTGCCCGGTGTCTGCCATGTTGGCATACCTGCTGGTGCGGGGTAAGCGCACTGGCCCACTTTTCCAGTTCAAGGATGGCAGACCCTTGACTAGGCAGAGGTTTGTGATGGCAGTGCGGCAAGTTTTGCTCAAGGCTGGCGTCCAGGCTGATCGGTATGCTGGTCATAGTTTTCGTATTGGCGCAGCGACAGTTGCCGCAGCCAGGGGTATGGAGGACTCAATCATTAAGACACTGGGCCGATGGAAGAGCCTGGCATACTTGGAGTATGTGAAAATTCCGAGACAGCAGCTGGCAAACTATTCAGTGATGCTCTGTTAGACTGGTGATGTGTGTGTGTGTTTGGGTGTGTGTGTGCGTGCACGTGTGTGGTTGTTTAACTCTGGCAAACGTTATTACCTCCCTTCTACCCACTATTTCCACTGTTTTTGTGCTTCCATCACCTATGACATTGTATCTATCTTATTCTGGTACTAGTGGGTGTAGTTATATGTGCTGGTTTGGGGCAGGGTCGTTCCTCCCTTGGCAGGATTAAAAGGGGCTTTCCCCTGCCCCTTTAATTTGCCCCAATTAGCACACGTTAATTAGGGGTGGGGTTCCTTTGCGGCTACCCGTGCCAAACTACTCAGCAATGGTGCTGCGGCATGGAGGGGCCACAAGGAGGACAAGAGAGGTAAGTTGTAGTTATAGGGGTAATTATAGTAGTAGGGGCTAGGAAGGGTTTCCAATGCCGCAAGATATAATGCGGCCAGAGGGTGGGTATAGTTGTGGTATAGGATGGGAGCCGTGGGATTAATGGCCACTTAGCCGCAGGTTAGGTGGGGTTAATCATAGGCGGGAACTCCTATGCAGTGGTAAAGGGATGCTGGGCTGTGTGGGCCCGGCATCACGTGGGAGGTAGAGCGGGAACTAGTGTCTTGGCCACATACGTACACGTGTAAACTAATAGAAGTGAACTCTGCCACGACGAGCTAAGTTTTCCCCACCCTCCCACACCCTTACCTGAGCAGAAAAGGGGGGGGGGGCGGTTTAGATAGCATTTACTCTCCGGTAGGCAGCTTGCTGCTTTGCCGTGATAAGGTATGCCGCAGGATTAAAAGGGGCTTTCCCCTGCCCCTTTAATTTGCCCCAATTAGCACACGTTAATTAGGGGTGGGGTTCCTTTGCGGCTACCCGTGCCAAACTACTCAGCAATGGTGCTGCGGCATGGAGGGGCCACAAGGAGGACAAGAGAGGTAAGTTGTAGTTATAGGGGTAATTATAGTAGTAGGGGCTAGGAAGGGTTTCCAATGCCGCAAGATATAATGCGGCCAGAGGGTGGGTATAGTTGTGGTATAGGATGGGAGCCGTGGGATTAACACCTATATGATGGGACCAGCCCTATCATATAACTCTCCTGCGGCTCTCATACCACAGGAATTTACCATAGCTAGCTGCTTTACTGCTTACTGCAGAGCAGCCCAGGTAGAGTTAGATCTGGAGATAACAGCTGGCAGCTACAATGCTAAAGTAAACTTGCTAAAGTAAACTTTCTGGAGGCTTCAATTGAATTTTAATTGAATTTTAATTTTGGGCCGGAAACACCGAAAATGCTGATGAACAAAGTTGCTAGTGGAAACTGGGCAGGCCTCTGGGTAAACGGGATCTAAAATAGTTAGAGCATGCGCTTAGGTACTGGTGGATTTAGTGCACAAAGCCCTGGGGCCTACAGCCCTTGGGCTTCAGTGCACTAAATGCACCAGTACCCAAGCGCTTATGCTCTAACTATTACATTATATATATATATATAATACATATTTATTCCACCCTAGATATCTTCACAATGATATTTTTTTTAAGGTATGTGACCAGTGAAATATCTTTATTTCAAGCTGTTATTTCAAGCTGTTCTGTGCAAGTTCATTACCCTTGTAGTTATAGCAACTGGCCAAACTTTTCAATTTTCTAGGTTTTTACAGCTACCTTCCTGGGTGTATCCTGCTGAACAGGGTTAGAGCAGCTGCTAAAATATCAGCTGGGGATGTGGGTAGCCCCTACAACCAACTTTAGTCTGTGAGTCACCCTAACTACTGTAGTGAAGATATCTAGTGTGGAATAAACCACTTATTACACTTGTCAGAGTGTTATATATGCAGACCTCTCAACTCTCACACATTTTGCCATTTTGCCATTTTGCCATTTTGAGTGAGTTTCACCACCCATTGAGCCTTGGTATCAAGCTCACAAGCAAACACAACTACGCTAATTGACTGTGGCAGTAAATGCCACAGTGGTAGCATTCTGATATACAGTACTGTCACTGTATATCAGAATGCTACCACTGCGGCATTTACTGCCACAGTCAATTAGCGTGAGAATAGTTGTGTTTGCTTGTGAGCTTGATACCAAGGCTCAATGGGTGGTGAAACTCACTCAAAATGGCAAAATGGCAAAATGGCATTGTGTAAAGGGTTTTTGTGTAAAGGGTTTTTCTACCACTGGTCATTTGTCTCCTTTCAGCAATGTCACTAAAAGTGCATGGTTAGCTAAATTTTAGTTTTAATTAAAAAATATAGTTTAAGCTTTTATTCATTAGCTCTTGACTTTTAGTTTTAGTTATTATTATCCTATGTGAAACTTAGTTCTGGTTAGTTTTACTAAAAGGTTTCAGGTGTAACTAAAATTAATTTTAGTTTCAGTTTTAGTTAACCAATACAAACTAGTTGTTAACCTTTAAAAGAGTTGGCACTGGCGTAGGAACAGGGAGGGACCACGGGGACCTGCCCCCAAAAAGTTGTTTACTGTTTATTTCAATTTTAATAGGGTTAAAAAAATTTCATTTCATTAGCTAATTCTTATTTTTAATTGTTGTGGCCTCAGCCCCTCCACTTTTGACCTCCTTATAATAGCTACATAGCTACATGCTATATCTTTTTTCTTAAACAGAAAAAAAAAATCTTAGCATATTATGTTTTCTGGAATACAGTTGACAAGTAGAGTTAAAATGTAGTTGTCCATATTCTAGCGTGAGTTATACTATGGATGCCGCTAATATATTCGGCCCCCACCCACTTTTCAACATGCTCCTACCCATCTGAAATTTCAACTTCAGTATGGTGCTAGACTCTATTCTTGGGCTTCCAATAAACTGGAGAAAAGAAACCACTAGAAAACTATTGCAGTGTTCCTCACAACTTTCTACTGAGGTGTATGTAGCTTTGAGTTCTCTCTTTTTTACTTTATAGGATTTTTAAAACAACAACATTTACCTGGGCTAGCTAGCTACCATTTGTACTGAAATGCATCAGTCATTGGATTTAACCAACTGTCACTTGACAGCCATATTATGATGCTATGGTAATTAAAACTGAATGTAGTAAATATTTTTTAATGGGTGTGTTTAGCTCCAAGTGCCATGCCCACCCCCCCCCCCCCCCCCCCCCCCCACCCCCCCATTCCAAATTATCTTCCTATGCCCCTTTAAGGACTAACTCGATAAAAGACATTGAAGGATTTCAAGTTCCTCTGTCACAATAATAATAAAAAAAAACAGTTATGTTCTAACTGCAGCCATTTCAATGGGTAGTCCCACAGCAGATAGCTGTATCATGGTGCTTTTCTTTGTTTTTGTTGTTGTTGTTGTTGTTTTCATTTTATGTGACATTTATATTTTTGCAAATTAGCTGAACTTGTTATATTCCATTTTTACAGAATGACGATTGTGTGGTTCCACTTCAACTCTACTGGAATCATGTGATAGACATGCCACTCACTAAAACTGGATTTGTACAATCTGTGGCTATCAAAGGAATATTATATATAGGAGGAGGAAGAGCTCAGACTGGGAATCCTCACATAGTGTTAGCTTACAACATCAAATCTGCTAAGTGGCAAGAACTCCTGCCTTATAAAACCTACTGCTTCTCGATGACAGCAATGAACGACAAAATCATCGCTGCTAATGGATACGATCAATCTGGAACGATAAGCCGAGAGCTTGGTATGTGGGATGACAAGAGTAAAGAATGGACTCATCCTTACCCTCCCATGCCGAACTGCCACTCTTTCCCATCTGTTGTGTTTTACATGCAATGGATTGTGGTGGCTGGAGGAGCAGATGTGATTGATGTGCTGAGTATTGATGATAACCAGTGGTCTACTCGATCTCCACTGCCCTCATCTTCAACTCACTTATTATCTACCATGGTTGGTGACATGTGGTACATTTTTGACGACGAGCAAAATAACTCAGAGGTTTATAGTGTTTCAATGGAACATATTGTTCTTGAATCTGGCAGCGAGAACATGTGTAAGAAGATCACATCTCACGGCTGTTCATTTTCTTATCCTTTCAACTATAGAGATTCTTTGTACGCTGTTGGTGGACTGAAGTCTAATGGAGAACCAGTTCCAACCATCCAGCGTTATCTACCTCATTCTGACACATGGGTCCTGGCAGGATTGTTACATGATTCCATTCACAGTTGTTCTGTTGTACTATCTGAAAAACAATTGTATGTAATAGGTGGACAGACTGCAACACATATTTATGCCAGTGTATATGAAGCTAATATACAATAATTCCAAGAAAACTTTTTGTACAGTATAATTATAGTGTGCATTACTTGTACTATTTTCAAATGTTGTGATAAACGTCATTCTAGCAACCACACACACATACCCACACACACGTTGTTAGTCATAACAATTAGACTTGTGTCGTCAGTCTTTATTTGTAGGTAGAGTAAGTTGTTGGTTCTAATTGATTATAAATATTCTAATATTTTAAGAACTTAAAAATTCTATCATGCAATAGCTAAAATGGGTGATTAAAGATATCTTGGCAGGTTGTTTATTCTCCTAATATAAAAGGGTAGAGAAATATTTAAATTCTAAACACATTATTAATAGTAAATAGCTAACAAGCAATTTGTATCGATTTAATTGTCCTTTTTATACGAATTAATGATCGCTCCATGTCCTGTCTTCCATTGCAAAATAAAAAAGATCTCAAGGTCACAACCACCAGTTCACAATAACCACTTGTCTGGGCCATATATTTATACAATAATATTGTGGAATCTCTCTATAAACTCTTGAAAAAGCAACCTGATGATGACTCTCATCAACATACAAGCAACAACATAAACAGAACACTAAAATAATAGAAAACAATCTCTCAACGCAGCCACTCTCCACATCATGGGGGGTCAAAAGGCTCCCCACCCATCCAAAAAGCATGGCTTTTGCAGAGAGGTTTCACATGATACAATATACTTTTAACTATTATAATGTTGATCAATGACGAATATTTTTTTTTACAATATTTTTAATTAGTTGTATCAATAGAATCAAGGTCATTAAGATTTATTTAGTCATAAATTATGGTAGCTAACTATTGAACATTGGGAAAGGATCAGTAAGAAGAGACGTGGGTCACAGGTAGAAAGTGTCAATGAGTGAGTAAAATGTGTTCTTAGAAGTCACTACGACAGCTGTATTAGAGTCAATACGCACAGTTTCAGAGAAAGATTTGTTCATGCAAGGATCATCACTTCAAGATCAGGTGTGCTATTATAGGAAAAGTCATTAAAAGAGAAGTAATAAAGGGCATAAAAGATATATAAATACATGATGAATCCTAATAGCCTAAACTGACAGGTAAAACTGCTATTATAATATGTTTATAGGTAAAGGTCAGTAAGCTTTTGTGAGAGTATGTGTGCATTAGTAATTAGTAAGAGAGTTGTTTGTAGATAAAGGGCACAAAACTAAAAACATATAGCGACATATTTTTAGAAAAGAGCTAAGTACAATGAGTGCAATAGCTAGGAATAGTGTGGAATCTCATACTTGACTCCAGGTACAGTATATATATACTTGATGCATGTTAGCTATTAATAAGCTTTGTAGCTAAATTGCATTAAATGTTTTTCACATTGTTGGCCTTTGATGATATCGATTTATTAGAGAAGGCATTTATCAGTTACAGTAGAACATCTCTTATCTGGGTGCCTTATGTTTTATATTAAAACACATACAGTAAAACTTCTATTAACGACCTCTCCGAGAGGCGACCGACCTCTCTGGAGAAACCAAATCATGTTGCAACTACAGCAAATAGTGCATTTAGAACCTCCGAGAAGCAACTACCTCTTATTTCCGACCAGCGACCAAGTTCTTGGTCCCACCACACTAAAAATAAATACATTTACCCCTCTGTGAGCGACCAAAGACCACACCCACTGAAATTTGAGAGATTTCGGTCACGAGTAAGCAAATAAAAAATAGCGCATGACACTAGCTAGCTACTTCTACAGTATCCAATTTTGTCTGGGGCGTAAGGTATCTTCGCTAAACGCTCGCTGAGAAAGTTTGGTGCTTCTTCATCTGACGAAAAGTGTAGGGAATACTGTCCACAGCACAATATTAGAGCTACTAGGAAAAATCACCTGGCTTTCTTCCAAAGCTGGTGTGGTTCGTTGCAAATACCACCTCAAACAATCCCCTTATCCCTGGAGAGTATTTGTTGTTGTTTTTACCGAAAATTATGCATCTTCAGTGGCAGCATCCTAGCAAAGTAGATAAACGTGGTGGAGAAATAGCTAAGTTAGCTACCAGTAGCCACAAGAAGGCAATTGAGATTTCAGAACAAAAAATTTCTTGTAAAATGCTTGTCATCAGGACACCTTTCAGATAGCCACAATAAGACTTACATCAATTAATGAATGTATGTTTAATTCAATTTCTTTATCACAATGACATTTACAAAAGAACCTCTGAGAAAGGACCAACCTCTGAGAAGAGACCAAAAGTCCCCGTCCCCAATGTGGTCACTACTAGGAAGTTTTACTGTATGTTCCAACTATCTTGCAATGGCCATCATCAGTGGATGATTTTAGTGAAGTAAAACAATGTCCAAGAAAAAATATATGCTTTACCTAGCACATGAATAAAAGTGGGTTGCAGTACTTTATACTCCAACTATATGCCAAACTTCTTGCATGGTGAAAAGTTAACTCAGTTTTATTCAATTGGTAAAGGGTTTCATTTGCTCGAACTGGCATACCCCCTCGCACTGTACTCTGGTCATGAATCTCGGGAACCATACCACGCCATAGTCTGGCGCGCCATACCGAGCGGAGCGGTTGGGTAAAGGGTTTGGCGCGCGAGACTAACCACGCCACTGGCCGCCCTGTTTTTCCTAGAATTGACCGCAATGAATACGCTCAACGCTGAAAAGAGTTTTCTAAGAAAGAAGATCTAACCGCGTATCGCATCTTGAGGTTAGTCCAATTCTCTCATTTATTGTTTTTAAATTCCAATTATATAGCTATAGTGAGATCATGCGTTCCTTTTAGAGGAATGAATGTGCTTCAGACAAAATTTATTTCCAGAGATGAGGTAGCTAGCTAGCTAGCTAATAAAAAATAGGGTATTCAAATACACCAAGGTATCTGCATTGGTTCAGTACTGTGGCAATGGTTTAAATTTTAACAAGAGAATATATTCAGCATCATGGCACCTACCATCAAGGTACATTTTTCACCTTTTGTAGATGGAGACCCTAGAAGATCGTCTTCATTTGATGGAAGATTTGGGCAATGAGAAAAAACTTCATCAAATTGAGTCAATGTCTTCTATAGACTCTGGCTCTTACAGCATGCAGGCAAGCAGAAACCCCAGCAGCTCAAGCTTGCTCACACCAAATGGCTGTAGTGTATCAATTGATGGAGACAATCCTAAGATAGACACTATCTCTGAGATTCCAAACATTACAGTAGATGATGTGGACGAGGAGCCACAGAAAATGGAGGAATACCATGTGGATTTGGTAGATCCTGTTCTAGCTGAGCTACTTGATGTTGATAGGAGAGACAGAAAAAATTCAAATACCGGTTCAGTGTGCTCTAATGTGTCTGAGTACTACACTGCACCCAGTACGCCAGATCTACCTCGAACTATGTCACTCGACAGGTTACCTTCAGTAGCTTGTTCAACACAAGCTGTAGCCACTCACATTGAGAAGAAGAAAGACAGACTTAGGATTACGGTTGACGTCCCATCCAGACCAATTGAGTTAAAGCTGCGATTTCCTTCACAAACTTTCACGCTTTCTACCAGCAAAAATTCTCCAACAAGCTCCAATCCGAGCACACCAGAAGACACGTCAAGCCTTATGGTCACAATCTCTAACGAGCGACCATCCTCGCCTACTAACGGCAATCTAGCCAAAAACAATGATGCAATCGCTGAAGTGATACGAAGAAATTTGGTTCAATTTAGTGAGCACACAAATTTGGACAATTTATACCCTCATCTTATATCCTCTAATTTAATATCTACCAGTGACTATGAGTATCTGGAGGCGTATAAAACCACAGCCAGCAAAATGAACTATTTTTACATATTTTTGCTACATAAGAAAGGAAAGAACGCATACAGTGAATTTTTTAAATGCTTATTGAATGAAAAGGCTCATCGTGGACATTTTTATCTCGTCGATATGATGAAGAAGGAATTGCAAAGATAAAAATTTACTCTATAAGTTACTCAATTTTTGTTTATTTTTTTTGTTTTGTTTTTTCAAGGTGCACAAATTTCTTGAGTTGTCATATCAATTATTAATGAAAAATTCTCTTTACCATGATTATACGTAATTAGCTACAAATAATCATCTGAAAATTAATTCATAATTGATCAATTGATGAAATTTACACACACACATGCAGCTAGTACGTACACCAAGGCTGAGATCTTCCACTAGACATACAATCCCACTCACATCCATACATTAACCACCATGTAAAGTTGATATGAACACCACAGAGTCTCCTTGCTCTAACTCGTAGTCCAGTTGTCCCAACAGCTCCCAGTCCGTGTCATTCACCAGCACCAATATCCCCGGCCGAACGTTCTCTCCTTGAACGAATAAGTCTGGGCGTTCTTTCAATAAGTTCACGCGGATCCACTGAATAAGCATCCGCAGTGTCCATTTCTGGTTCTCCACAGGCAATGAAACTTTATGTTTCTTGATGTTGTCAAACAACAGCTCAGCCCCACCACTAAACTCGAGAGTAATGTCCAGAGTCATTCATTCACTTGTAATAGAACCTTCAAATATAAAAAAAACAAGTAGGATTCTTACTTAATGAAGTAATATTTAGTATGTACGTGTATTGGCATGTAACAGCAAATATCATTGTAGCTATAGCTAGGTGATAAAATTAATTTTGATACATTCAAGACACCATTACTTTCAACTCCATGTGATACAATTATGACCAAATGACATTTACATTATAGAGTAAAAATAATAAGCATTGCACATTATAGTGGCTTTATTATATATGAAAACAATTAATATCTACATTATACGTATTGATCATATCACTAGCAAACACAATGTTCACATATGCACACACACATACATACTATTTACTTAGATACATACAATTGTGTCTCTAGCTAAACAATAATAACCTAGTCAAAACATTCAAAGAACATGTGTGAGCTAGATAATTTGTAGCAATTTATCCTGCACGAGAAGTTATCTTCTACTTGTACAATATAAACATGCATGTTACTTCGAAAATGTCTGTTTATTTCAAAGGTGCCCATACCATACATAGCTTAGAAAGTATTTAAAAACAATTTATTTTATTTTAAATCAACTCCTTCTCCAATAATAATAATACGTCTATTTTAGAACCCCATTCACCATGTCTACTTTGACATGATGTAAATAGAAAACTTGCCAGTATAAAGTAAAGTATGACAAATTGATATAGCCTTGTAGCTGCCCTCTTCTCCCCAACTTTTTTCCCCAAAAAAATTCTCATACATGTCATACAATTAAATCCAAAAAAGTGGTATTAAACAGCACTAAACTCCTTGCATTCACAATAGAAATTATTTGACAATATTTGGGGAGCACCCTAGGTCCTGTTTTTCGAAATATAATCTCATTCCATTGGAAACTTGACCCTCTATCTGTAATAACAATGACTGCATTAAATGCTAATATATGTGTACGTCACAGCTTTTGCATGAGCTGAGTGAGCATCACTCCGTAAGATGGTCACATGTGTAAGTAAACAGGCCAGTACGGTTCATTACTCCTACATATGCAGAGTTTGGGACACTGATTGATGAAACTCTAAAGTTTCATCAAACAGTGTCCTAAACTTTGCATATGTAACCGGTGCTATACATAGCTTTTATTAAATAATAAAAGCTATGAATAGCACTGGTTACATGAATTTCCAAATCTTGAACTTGTAACTTTTCAAGTTGTCATCTTTGAACTACCAATAGAGTTCTGCCAAAGATTGATATGAGAAAAAGACACTAATAGCAACATCATCCATATAAAGCTTAGTTTACTTGTGTTTTTATTGACTATTAACTAAGTTAGTTTTAAGTTCGAAAAAATTGTCTCATACCTTTGATTTTTTAACATTCATAAAAATTACTATTGTGGTGCTTTCGAAATTTTAGCAAACAATAACATGCAATTATACCACAGCTAGGGGTATCCTATTGTACACGGCATAATTGCGTTCAGTTGGAGTCTCCTAAAAACAATTCACTCCTAAAAACAATTCATGTATGACTTGAGGATATGTTGTCCTTTCAGAACAGTGCTTCTCTGTAAATTCAATGTGTCTAATGGTTACTCCCTAACCAGGTAATTGCTGGCTGATCCTATTAAATACTTACGAAAATTACAGAAGAAATATAAGCTTATCCATATCTCGAAGGAAATTTCCTGTATAAACGACCCCTTACCATTAAGATATTCTATTTGTTTACTTTACTAGACTCCACCCCACTTGAACCAACTCTCATACACGCGCGCTGCGCGTAAAAGTGCTGTCTCAGCCTCCAAATTTCAAGGGGGTGTGCCCATCATATGACAATCTCTGTCACACACCCCCTCCAGCTCATTCCTCCTGCACTATTGATTGGTTGCGAGCTTGTTTGCTGCGTGCACTCCACCAGCCTTTCTCCGCAGTCAATCCTCCTCCTCTAGCTCTACTACTGGGAGAAGAAAGAGATAATGTTTCTTAGGCCAGTAGGGAAGGGACTGATATTGGCACTTCTGGCTTACTGTGCGCTATGGACGACTTTACAAGGGGAAACTGGTAAGTGAATTAACAGCGTGGCTAAGTGCCAAAACTTCCCAGCGTATTAGCTACATAAATAAATTATCACATTAGCAACTAGGGAATGGGTACATTCTGGGATAAAACTATGAAGTTTCTGCAATTTAGACAGGACTCTAATATTTGTACTTCAGACCAGCAGTCAGACGGTGACTTAGGAAGTCAGAACAGCAGTAATGAGTCTTGTGTTCCGTGTGAAGCAGGATATCATGCGGACTCGACGGGTGAGTTGTGTTCATGAGCTGTTATAGCTGATGCAGGAGGATTGCTGCCATAGTTAAGTGTTCACATCCTATGCGGATAGTATTGTTTTAGCCATAGAAGCCAACCAACTACTTCATGTATAGCTTCTCTCTGTGTGTGTGGCTGGATATTGTTCTTAGTGTGTTAGTATAAATTGTTCCATAAATTTCCAGTTTGTCATGATTTTGAAGGAAGGGTTTTATAATAGTTTTAGAACTATTATTTCATACGTGTATTCTGAGTTGACATTATTAGTATACAGTATTTGTTTAACAGTGTTGTTATGAATATATGGGAGCTTGACATACACATTCCTCTCATCCCTCCATGACATACACACTCCTCTCATCCCTCCATGACATACACACTCCTCTCGTCCCTCCATGACATACACACTCCTCTCGTCCCTCCATGACATACGCACTCCTCTCATCCCTCCATGACATACACACTCCTCTCATCCCTCCATGACATACACACTCCTCTCATCCCTCCATGACATACACACTCCTCTCATCCCTCCATGACATACACACTCCTCTCATCCCTCCATGACATACACACTCCTCTCATCCCTCCATGACATACACACTCCTCTCGTCCCTCCATGACATACACACTCCTCTCGTCCCTCCATGACATACACACTCCTCTCGTCCCTCCATGACATACGCACTCCTCTCATCCCTCCATGACATACACACTCCTCTCATCCCTCCATCTTCCTCCCTCCTTCCTTTCATTCTCATATTATCGCAATTACAACAACTTAATAGTCCAAAATATACGTGCATGTAGTAGACGTAACACACACACGCCAACACCATCGTATCAGTGGTCTTCACCAAGTTCTTCTAGTGATAATGTTTGTAGCATTGATTGGGCGATCTTGCAAGCAGTAACAAACGCCTCTTATGCAGTCTTATTCAGAGTAGCCATTATCAGAATGTGTATAATGACTTTGAACTTGTGTTCGTAAGGTGCTTCATCATGTCCCATTAGTGTGGGCTATAGAACAGGATGTGTAGAACAGCCATAGCTCCATAAAAGAGACTACAATTTGTTTCACTGTTCCTTATTTTGTTCAGCGTTTTCACACGAACAAGATCTCTTTTCATTGCCCTTGTCGGCATCTGGTCAATGACGTTGAAAATACCCAAGCGAGAGTTATTTTAAGATGGCTGAACTCGAAGAGTCCCACACGTAGCACACTTAGTAAAGACAGAGTAACGTGGTCAGATGAGTCATACGCCAATGGAATCTGGGGAGAGAAATTTGCCAGACAATGTCTTACAAATGATTAAAATTACTATGTCCAATAAGCTTTTTAGTGTGTGAGTATGTGTGTTTGTGAGTGTGTGTGTGTTCAAGCTTATTTTACGATATTTACTTCTGATGACTTTCACTTGAATCTTCCCTATTTTCAAGTACTTCACTTTGAAAACTACCTTGCAGTAGATAATTAATCAATTTTTGTATTACTTTACATCGTATTTTAACTCCACACTGTATGGCATATGAACTGTACCTTATGTGTCATGCCAAGGCAATGAAATGAAAGTGTTCATTTGAAATACAATTACTCAGTAAAATTACATGAATTTGAGGGGGGAAATAATCGTGTTTGACTTACATCACCGATTTGTAAGAGAAATTTTAAATTTTTTTAAATGAAATGTTTATAAAAGAAAAAAGAATTGTGATCTTCTGGTCCACTTGAATCTCAGTCTAAAATGTCAGAGTCAGTCTACCTGTACATGTACCTCAACAATTGACTGCCCTGTAGCCTTATAAACACCATTGTTCATCTTGTTTGTGTGGCTTCCCTTGACCACATAAGCCTACTGAAGTTAGCTCAATAATTAGTCAATGAAGTTAGGATTTCACGTTGTGGTATGTCAAGAGCAAGACTACTGTATGTGGAAGCATTTAGGGTCAGAGTTCAGCATACTTCAAAGTGACAATACTGTAAACTGCCGCACAGCGTATTGGCTTTATGCAGTAAACAAGGTTAAGGCAAAAAGTCTTAACTATGTTTCCCCCCAAGCCAAGCTGGAACATCTCTTGTATACCCATCGCTCCTTTGGAGCACAGGTTATGGTTAGTTTCACAGCGTGCCCGAGTGAGGGTGCACAGCTGTTTTACTCTCAAAGAGTGGGCTTGTGTCGTGAATACACACTCGATATCTCCTAATAGGGCTGTGTTGAGGATTGGGAGACAATGAATTCCATTGAGTGGGTCACAAATTTGGCGGTTTAATATTGTGAATACCATTCTATTTCATGTGTAGCATGTAGTGATGCATACATAGTTGTGATTTGTTACATAAGAATGAGACCGCCTGAGCATTGTAAATTGAAGTAAAAGAACGGTATACTAGTGTGAAAAAAGCCTTAAAATATAATTTAGCTTATATAATATAATCACCTTTTTTATAGTACAGTGCAGCGCTGCTTTTAAGGGTGGGGGGGGGAGGGGGGGTTGAATGGACCCCTTTGTTCCCTCACCCCCACCTACCCTCAAAAAAACTTTTGCTCCCCCCTACAATTACTTTATTTGACTTTGTGACATGAAGCCATCATATGTAGTTCTGCATTATATGTTTCTAAACACTGCAAAGGCCACAACAAACTCTGAGTATGTTAATATCATATACTCTGTGTACGTTGCTCTCATTGCCCCTCCTCAAACATGGGAGAGTATGTTTTGCCCCTCCTAGATTGTTTTCCTGTATACAGTATTTCCTGCAGTACATATGGTTGTGTTGTTTTTGTTACTACATACTTCAAAGCTAAATCTCTTGTACACTGTAAAATATCAAAATGGCGGATAAGTGAGTGATAGATTATTTGCATTATGGACCATTTAGCCTGTTAGCTTATAATTCAAGTGTTTTTTTTTTGTTTTTTTGTTTTTTTTCAGTTTTGCGATTTCTAATCATTTTGTCTGACAGCATGTTTCTACCCTGTAGTTTGACTTTCTTCTTTCTTCCTGCTGTTTCCTATGAGTTCTTTAAATTTAAGATTTCAACCACCTTTGTCTGCGTACATGTATGTATTTGCCTATTCATGCAATCATCTTATGCCAGTGTTTAGAGCTGTAGACTAACTACTATTGCGCCTGTGGTGTTTCCACTTAATGTTGCTGACCTGTTTTAAAACTTGTACAAGTACCAGATACATTTCACGATCAGATGTCATCCATTATAGTTTTCCCGGAAAGTGCCCGGGTGTTAATGGATTGAGGTGTCTTTGTTGGCTGTTAGGCATACTGCTATTGTGTGGGTGGAGAAGGGAAAAATTCTCTGAATTTCTTAATCTCTTCCTTTTGCTCTAGAATAATCACACCTCTAAGCTTACCAACTCTTCTCTCTTTCACAAGACAGTTGTTAAGTTCATTCAGTGTACGAATGCAATGGATTGTCTCTAGCCTTGCTGGAGTATCTTGCCAAGTTGTAGCTCGAGGCGCTAAGTATGGCGTCCATCTCCTGCGTGTGTGTGTGGCTTCTTGGACAAAGAGGCTCTTACTAGAAGACATGTCTGAAAGCAATGTTGTAGACCATGCTGTTTAGAATTTGGAGTTTCCTATGGTGCACTGTATACTGTAGTAATACAGGATGAACTCATTAAGCTGGCACTGGATCTGTGTTGACACAAGCACACCGAGTTTGCTCTGTGTTTGCACATGATGTTATTTATTTATTTGATTTTTTTTAAGTTTATTTGTTTGTTTTTGTTTGGTAAAATTGTTTACTTGTGCTACTACGTATTAATAACAATTTTTTTTCTTCATGAATTTCATGAAGTCTTCCTCTGCTGAATAGCATCTCCAAGTGCCATGCATTGATTTTGTTTTCTGTTATATTATATTAATATCCAACTTGACCCAATGATATAAAATTTTTGCTATTGTTTAGTATTTTAAAAAAAAATTCTTTAATGCGTATATTTAAAAATATAATGTAATGTTTTTCAAATTAGAGTGCATGTGCGAGACATGCAACTGTTCCCTGCTGGCTCCTCCGAAGTCGTCTTCCTCATGGTTTTCATTCTCACGGTTCTCCTCGAAGAAAGTTTCCTGCAACTGCTCTGGATTCTGTCCTTCCTTGTCTCTATGCCTCCCGTGCAGCGCGGGATACAACCAGAGTTCCAAAGGTCAACCCGAGTGCAGGCAATGCCCTAAGGGCACTTATGTAAAGTGAGTAACAAGGAGGCTAGAATACTTTATGTAGTAGAATGGAACCGGTGGAATAAAGGAACATTACTAGTGTAGTTTTTCTGTGCATCATAGCTTTTGTCTGTCCAATACATATTATATTTATAACTCTACCCAATATTTCAACTTCTTGCCAAGGTCTTCCAATTGAAACGTCGAATTGAATTATGTGTGTGTGTGTGTGTGTGTGTACAATATAAAACAGGAAGAACAACGTTACATAAGTGTATTTGTTAGCAGAGAATACCTTAATGATTGTATTTGAGTTATTCTATCAATCGAGTTCTGAAGTTCATGTATACTGGGAGTTGATGTTTGTACTTGTTATGGTAATTAGAATATTTGATTCATTAAAAAACAAATTATTTGTCATTATTTCAGTGAAACTGGATCAAAGTATTGCACAATGTGTCCTGCCGGTCACTATAGCAACGAGAAAGGCCAGCAGAGCTGTGATATGTGTCAACCGGGCCAGTTCTCCAGAGACGAGGGATCTCACAATTGCACCAACTGCACAGAGGGACACTACAGCAGGTGAGGAGTGTTTTTACAACCTAACTTAATGGATAAGCAAGAACAATGACTAGGTTTTGTATATGCAAATGTTAGGTATTTACACGGTACATGGCTTCCTTTTAATTAAGTGAGAGTATGAAATTATAGTGCAGCCCATTTAATTTCCAATCGCCATTTCACCTGATGTTGTGACTTCCCGTAGCTGTTTGTGTGTTTGCCGGTGAAACTAGACTTAAGATTCAGTGGTGCAGGAAGATGTTTCGGTATGGGTGGGCTCCAAGGGTATGTTTTCTGGGTTTTCTGGTGTTCAAGTTGTGCCAAAAAATTATTATGGGGACCCCCAGAGCCCCCCCCCCCCACTCCACTTCCTGTGCCACTGAAATTGATGATTAGTTGGACTCTGACCGTTAATTAACCTGCGCAGATACTAGTGATGTGCTTGAGACAAAAGGCGAGCGAGCTAAAGACTATACTATTTTATATGAATGATTTTGACTTCTAACACTGAAGCTACTGAAAATAAGGTCCAGTTTTTAATTTCGCATACACGGTTAAAGGGATTTCAGTGCCATAGTAACAACTCTCTGCAAATGCTGAATTGAAGGGAAAAAAAAAACAAAACAAAACAAATACACGTTATTAAAAGTTTTCTTTGTGATATTCTTTAGCTAAAGTAGTGGTTTGTAACACACAATGCTTTGACACAAACTGGACATGCACCTACACAGACTTACCTTCGCGGTATATCTAGTGGACAATGTATTTTCAAGTAAGTACAATAATGTTGCGCACGGCTTAACCATGACAAAGAGCGATTGACTACCAACCACACTAAATCGAATGGAAATGGAAGTCCCTAAGTTTTCAAGTTTTAACTGCACCAGCAAAAGAATTCAAAACGGAAAACAATTCAATTTCTAGGGTGATACGGGTACTGATCGATAAACCAGAGGATTCTGTTTAGTGCAATTTGGGACGGGGTCGACCACATAACTAACACAAAAACGCGAGGGTCAAAGTACAAAATGACATACGTACGTCCATACATATATACAAATAAACAAACATCCCTGATTTTCAATTGTGTTACCCCTGTAAGTGTCTCGCTCGCTTGCCAATAAGTCTAAACACTAGCTAATTTCTATAGTTACTGACTAACAGGTGAAGCTAAGGAAACACCTACTTTATGTTGACAGTCTCCTCTGGTAGAATGACCTCTCTATTGATACTCTAATGTTTTATACAAATAACTAGTTAACCTCCCTCCACAAAGAGACCATCTTATGGCTACAGAAGACTGATGTTCTTTACGAGTGGGTGTGGTTCTATTTATGGACTGAATGGGTGTGGTCTGAATTATCAGTATTGTTCCACCACCTTCAAAAATTATTTTCTTATACAAATTGTGTAACTTAAATTATCCTGAGTTAGTGAGTAGGTGAGATGCCACGTCTAAAGGAGTGTGGATAAATCGGTCATTGATGCAATGCTGAAGGTTCAACTTGAGGTCCAAGGACAGAACATGAATCTAAATGGTTGCTATGGATACATACCATATGTGCATGTACCTACAAGTATGATTAACATTCCATTGTACTTTATCTCACACGTACGCCTCACTTCTTTGCATAGTCGTGGATGTATCCTTAAAGAGAATTGAGTGAGGGTACAAGCTCCCGGCAGATGTCTCATAGACAAAAGAAAAAACTGGATGGATGGATCAATGGATCTATCCATCTTGCACCTGCTTCATGTAGAATAATTGGATGTGATTTGCTATTGCAAAGGCAGCTGCAGTGAATCACACACTGAGCGTGCCTGTAGCAGGACACAAGTGTGAATAATGCTGGACACATGTTGACAGTAGACGTGCTTTATATCGGAGTCACAAGCAATGCATGTGCCCGGTCACTTAGCAACACCTAATGGCGTGTTGGAACTACAAGATCTGAGCAAGGGATGAGATTGTCACATGCTGTCAGAAGCATGCTCAGAAATTGTTTTTCTGTGTTTGTATTTAGCTACATGCAAAATTTCAATACCAACCAATCAACCAGGTGAAGGTTGCTGAAGTTGTAAATGAGCGGGTGAGTTTAGGCGTCAGATTGTGAGGCGATCACATGATATTTATATTATGTGCATATGTAAACAAAGTTTTGTCCCTAAGCCATAAATCATAAGTTATGAAAAATGTATGGAAAAAAGGAGGATTTGTTGATGCAATACCTGTAGCAAAACTTAGTGTCTAAGTTAAGTGTTTTTTTGTCTTTTTCTCACTTGTTTATTCTGCAGTAATGATATTTGATGTAGCTGATTGTTCTTGCTGTTTTTGTTTTGTTGTTGTTGTTGTTGTTTTGCTTCACTATATAAAGTCAATACATTGATAATAAAAATATTTTGGTAACAGATGTAGCAGAATTAGTGGAGACATACACACTGCATATGTATGCCATTAATTTTGTGTGCATGTTCAAGAAACCTCCAGGGCATTGTAGTTTGGTTGTAATTGTTTGATATGCAAGCACTAGACGTACATTTATGGGCACATGTGCATCCGTGTGTGTGTGTGTGTAATGCAGTGGTCACGGAGAGTCGTCGTGTTCCCAGTGTAATACCGGCTACTACACTAACACTCCAGGGATGTCAGATTGTACACCTTGTGAAGAAGGTAACTTAGTGTGTGTGTGGGTACATACATATATATATATATATATATATATATATATTTGTACTGATGGGTGTGGCTTGCTTGATGCCCCACCCCCTCCCCGACTGGATGACTGAGATATATATGATTTTTCTTTTATTGAGAGTGATTAAGTAATTACACTAGTTTATTTGTCAAGTGTGGTATGTAGGAGGTGTGCTATATTTTAGCAGCTACGAGATATTGTATATCTGTATTTCCTATTAATACACATCTTGTTTTCTAGATGACATGTCAAAATTTTGTTGTTGTTTAATGTGTAAGTTTCAATCATCTCTTTCTCTCTCTTATTTCCTCTCTCATTATAATGACCATTTTTGACTAATCAGTTCCAGTAAGCCCATCAGATATTGTGCATACTGTCCAAATGTTACTCAGTGCTCCATTTTATGGACTAAGTGTGACTGACTGACACCAGCCAGAGTGGGTCAGTAATTGAATGTGTGATGGGAGCAATGATGACGATGTGACACGTTGCTATGAATATAGCGTACATGTACCATTTGTCTCTGCGGACAGAGAGTTTGGCATTTTGTAATACTTTGAGAATGATAAAGAGTTTCTTTTTTGTGTTTTGTTGGCTTTGTTTTGTTGTTCTCTTTGTTTTGTTGTTCTCTTTGTTTTGTTGTTCTCTTTGTTTTGTTGTTCTCTTTGTTTTGTTGTTGGCTTTGTTTCTTGGTATCAAAGGTGGTTAGTTGTGTATGTATGTGTGTGTGTGTGTGTATGTGTGTGAACAGGTTAACTGGTATGTAATTGATGATGTCTTATTTGCATACTCTGTAGGAACATACAACAATAAGAAAGGTGGCACTCAATGCTCGGCTTGTCCTGATGGACACATTTGCAAGTGAGTTTATTTTTATGGTTTTTTTTGTTTTTGTTTTTTTAAGTCTCTGTATGCAGTACTTAATTACTTAATGTAATTTTATCCGTAAATATAATTTTTTCCTAGTACAACGGGATGTTCGCTGTGCGAGGCATGTCCTCCTGGGTCATACTCCATTGGTGATCCTTTATCTTGCCATCTCTGTGCTGCAGGTCAGAAACTCCATCTGTAAACGACACGTTAGTTGCCCGCTGATTATCGTAGCTCAGTGACAGAGCGCTTGTGCATTAATCAAGCAACCCAGGGTTCGATCCCCAATGATAGCCAAACATTTTTTAATACGGTATTGTATTAATTTTAAAACAGTCTGTGAAAGAAAGAGAATACATCTAACTCGGTCTTTTACACTAGAACATGTTCATTGAGTTGGTAAGGGCTAGAACATGTTCATTGAGTTGGTAAGGGCTAGAACATGTTCATTGAGTTGGTAAGGGCTAGAACATGTTCATTGAGTTGGTAAGGGCTAGAACATGTTCATTGAGTTGGTAGGGGCTAGAACATGTTCATTGAGTTGGTAAGGGCTTTCAATTACATAAACAAGAAGATTGGCTATAGAAGTAATTTTGGATTTAGATAGAATGAAGTTTATCATTGATTGGTTGCATATCACTAGCAGTGTTGGGCAATTTGAGAAGATTGAATGACCTTTAGTAACCTATGTATATGAATGTATATACAAGGTAATTAAATGTGCGTCTATTTTATGCTGTTTTTATTCAAGATTTAGAATGGGAAATCACATTCTCATGTTTGTCTATTTCTTCAGGTCAGTACGCACACAGCTATGGCAATACTGGTTGTACGCAGTGTGAAAGAGGCACCGTATGCACGTAAGTTGAATGATTGTTTTGATGTTGTTATTTTCATCTCTGGTGGGTTATTTCAGTTGTTGCATTCGTGTATTTGTTGTGATAGGTAGTATGTTATGTTGGTATGTTTTTTCTAGATTTTTTGTTTGTTTTGTTACTGTGTTATGTTTTAATAGTTGCTGTTCCCATGTCTGTAATAATATTTTGTGTAGTTACCGAGGCTGTAGTGAATGCAGTGCATGTCCAGCTGGTGAAGAAGCCGAGAGTCCTTACTCCTGCAAGCAGTGCAGAGCAGGTTAGTCAGTCAGTCAGTCAGTCAGTCAGTCAGTCAGTCAGTCAGACAGTCAGTCAGTCAGTCAGTCAGTCAGTCAGACAGTCAGTCAGTCAGTCAGTCAGTCAGTCAGTCAGTCAGACAGTCAGTCAGTCAGTCAGTCAGTCAGTCAGTCAGTCAGTCAGTCAGTCAGTCAGTCAGTCAGTCAGTCAGTCAGTCAGTCAGTCAGACAGTCAGTCAGTCAGTCAGTCAGACAGTCAGTCAGACAGTCAGACAGTCAGTCAGTCAGACAGTCAGTCAGTCAGTCAGACAGACAGTCAGTCAGTCAATAGGTTTGCCAGTCAATGGGTAGTGTGGTCGGTCAATCAGTCAGTCTGAAATAATTTAAGACTTTTACTTCCGCCATTTCCCTGGATCCCTTAGCTATCAATCTTGTAGATCAGACCACAAGTTGCACATATTTTGGGGTGACTGGGAAGCTTTGAGCATTATATTTGATTTATTAATTCAATTCTTTGCACAGGTACGTTCAGTCGTGCAAACAAGCGCTACTGTGAGTCTTGCGCTGAGGGCTACTACCAGTTAAAGGCGGGGCAGCAGGAGTGTCACATATGCCCCAAGGGCAAATATTGCCAGAGCGCCTCATCTGCACCCATTACCTGCCCGGTTGAAGCTAACTGTCCGGCCGGGAGCTCCAAGCCGATGTTCTGCAAGAGTCTCTACTACTACAGTGACACAAAAGAGGTTTGTACAGAGTTGTTGTTGTTTGTTTGTTTGTTTGATTTTTCAGTTCTGCTAGTGGTATTATTTTAAGTAACCTTCCACAAGTAATTTTTTTTACAGTGCGTACAAATTCTTGTGTTTGCAAGAATGTTAAAAATGTTAATGAGCCGTGCAATTCACCAACCATTCTACAATGTTGTTTTGTATGTAGAAATGTGCCCCTAAAGAAATCTTCTACATCACGATTACTCTCATCTGCATTTGTAAGTTGAATGAGTGGGTGTGGTCAATGCTGTGAGGGGACGTACGGTGATTATTATTTTACATGTGTTTGTGCTTGTAGTCGTAATTCTTATCCTCACTCTAATGGGGTGCTCTCTATATTGGAATTGTGTGTAAGTTGTAGTATTTCATTTCTTATCACAGATTCTGTAGTTTATCTGAAGCAGAAAATATATTTGTGTCATTGTGTTTTCAAAGCAGAAGAAGACCTTACTAGGTCACAACATCTTTGTAATGAACTATAATATTACTACGAAATAATTGTAAATCAATATAATAGTAGCTAGTGCTAATAATAATCCTAATAGTAGTAATAATTTCCAAGGGACTGGTAATTTTCAGATTTTCTGGAGGAAAAAAATACATTATGGTTATTTAGAAGAATGACTATTTCCACTTATATAACATTTACTACTTTATTTAACATACTACTACTACTACTACTACTACTACTGTTACTGCTATTGCTTCTATTACCGCCAGTCATATAGTAGTGGAGCTGTAATATTGTCATCACATTATTATTAGCTGTAGTAGTATTAGTAATAGTAGTAGTAGTAGTAGTAATATTAATAATATTAATATTATTATAGTGAATGTAGTAGTACTATTACACATTTTATAGTATACTGAAGTATTTGTAATAGTAGTAGTAGTATTTGTAATAGTAGTAGTAGTAATAATTCTCTTGCTATGGATTCATATAGACGTAAGAAGACCAAGTCCTACGAGAAGCTCCCTCTCAGTCGGACGTGCTCCAAGAAGTATCCAGTCAGCGAGCCAGTCTACTCCGGCCACTAACCAGTCATTATTCACTAGTTCAATCGTTCCAATCAAATATAATTCACTGGTATTAATTAAGTAATATATTATTATGTGATGATGTTGAGGTAAATTACCTTACCAACTACTGATATCCATATTGTGTGTTGTGTCAGTGTTATTTATTCTGCAGTTATTTTTGTTCAAAGCGTTTGGTTTTATCTCATCAGACATTTTCTATGCAACTCTTGGATTTGTTTATTTTTGCTATCTATTGTGTGTAAAGAATTGGTGTTTTGTCAAAGAAACTAAGTAGCTAATTTTGAATGCCAGTAGGTAAGAAATTTGGTAGATAATTTTTTCTTTTTAAATTGAATCCAACAAACTAACCAGGGAGCTAGTCTGGTGTAGCCAGACCCTTTACCGAACCGCTACGCTGGGAATACACACACTTTGCGCGCTAAGTGGGTCTGGCTCCGCCCTATAGACTAGCTACCAGGGGAGCTATTATATATTATTGTGGAGCTGCTCATAATCACAAATGGCAATGCAGTTGAGTGTGCTCACTGATTTTAGTAAAGATTGTTTTGGTCAAAACAAGTTATCTAATTCTCAATTAATTCAATTTACTCTTGTGAAGAACCAGCGTTGCTTTATTAATTCATTACTACACATGATTCCTATGTGGTTAGTGTGAAGACTTGAGTGTCAGAGATTTGATTCACTTTTTAATGCATTTAAACTTTCAAAAGGATGTTTAGAAGTAGATGAATTAGGTCTCCCAGTAATAGTGTTATTATAAATTAACATTTGACTTGGTCTATGAAAATTTCAGAAATACCACTCCAATATGCTAGCCTGTAAACTCACAGCAGATGCATGACATTGCAGCTGAGAATGACTGAAATAGTCTGAAAATTTTACTTATACTGTGTACAAAACAGCAGCAATCAGAAATATCACTCCAATGCAGGTTTGAAATCTCTTAGAAGAAGAGCTACCACTGGAGTCACAGCAGATTATACTGCAGTCTGTCAGAATTGCCTCTGCTCCTTCTTCCAGCTTGGTGGCACATAGCTGAGCTGAGTTGCTCAGAGGATCAGTCTTGCTCTGAGTTTGAGCAGCACTGGTAGGAGGGAATGCACACTTGCTGGTTTGAAAATATTTTTGAGAGCATCAGAAAAGTGTCAGCAATCATTACTTATAATCTGTGCTTCATTTCTGCAAACATGGAAGCTTCTTCTCAAGAGCAATAGCCAACTGGAGTCAACATTCTGAATTCCATTACTATTGATATCATTTGTAACATGGGTATGTGATGTCTATTATTTGAACACTATAAGAGCTACATAAATCAATCCTGTATACTGAATGAAATGATGCTTTAAAAGTGTATGTTGCGAGCTAAAGATTCCTAAAAGTGCATGACCTTTAACAGTATATGCTCAGGATTGACAGGATCTGAAAAAAACATTTCTTCATTATTTTGAAAGGCACAGTTATCAAGCATGCAGTGCTGACTTCCGGGCTTGTAACCATCACTGGGTACAGTACAGTACCTGGCAAATATCACCTGAAAAACAGACACAATGCTCATTAGTGGTATCACAGGTCTGTGTCCACTCTACTGCTACTGGAACCATGACGTTCCTCGGCAGTGATAAGAGACACAGAAGCAATTTACTTTCTTTTTTTTCCTTCTAAATAATGGAATGATACCTCCAATGAACTAAAGTAAGGTATACTAAAGGATATATCTCACCTTAGCTGCAGCTTGAGATATATCCTTTAATAATTCAGAAAAGGATTCATTGGACTTTAGTATGGGAGTTTAGAATTTCCACCAAGAGACTAAAGTCCAATGAATCCTTTTCTGAACATTCTTTTGGATGTTTAAATGCATTCATACGTGAATCAAATGACAAACAAAGTCTTTCTCACTAGCTAGCAATATTAGGAATTAAAACAGGGTCTATTAGCAGTCAAGTGTGACTTTGTATAATTATATCACACACAACTTTGATAAATGGCAAAAGGACATCACGCTATGGTCCTTTTGATTCACACTGGTGGTTCTGTACTGCTTCTGTACATCAGTCTATCTCTAGCACTGCACCAAATAGCAATAGTTTATTAAACTTCTGAATAATTATAATATAATCATAAAATTGACACCAACAATAAAACTGAGCACAACAACATAAAAATAGTCTGAAAACAATACAAATCTTTACTTATACTATGTACAAAACAGCAGTAATCAGAAATACCACTCCAATGCTAGCTTGAAGTCTTCTAGAAGAAGAACTACCACTGGAGTCACAGCAGATGATGCTGCAGTCTGTCAGAATTGCATCCGCTTCTTCTTCCAGCTTGGTGGCACGGTGTTGCTGGCCTGAGTTGCTTAGAGGATCAGTCGTGTTCTGAGTCTGAGCACTAGTAGGAGGGAGTGCGCATGTGCCAGTTGTAAGATATTTTCTGAGAGCAGCAGAAAAATGCTGGCAATTTTTAGTAAACAAATTGTACTTCTTATTCTTCCACATATTTGCTAGCATGGAAGCTTCTTCCCAAGTGCAGTAACTGGACCCAACATTCTGAATTCCATTACTATTGATATCTTTATTGTTCTTGTATTTGTAACATGGGTCTGTAACGTCTAATATTTGAACACTGTAAGAGCTTCCGAATTCATAAGTGAATCCTCTATACTGAATGAAACGATGCTCTAAAAGTGTACGTTTTGAGCCAAAGCTTCCTAAAAATGCATGACCTTCTCTAACAGTATATGCTCCAGGATTGACAGGATCAGAAAAGCACATGTCTTCATTGTTTTGGAAGGCACAGTTATCATTACCAGTGCAGCGCTGACTTCTTGCCCTGCAACGATCATTGGGTGCAGGTATCTGGCAAACACCACCAGAAGGACAGACATAATACTCATTAGTGGTACCACAGGACTGCGGAGCTACACTAGCTCCACTGCTACTGGAACAAAGACATTCCTCAGCGACAAAAAGTATCAGCAAGGCAGAAAATACTGTCTTCATTATAATTTCTGAGAATAATTGAATGAGACACACAACAATCTTGTAAGGATACAGCCCAGGGTTTCTCCCAGCAGACTGACGAACTCTACGCAAATTCGCAAACTCTCCGCACCAACTACCTTAAGAACCGACAAGCTCCCCCCAGCAAAGTTATGACCAATTAATAAGCTTCCAATTAAGGGGCGTGCCTGGGACGACTTAAACAATTGATTTGGTAAAAGGTCGACACCTTAGTTGAAGAAATCGCCTCGATATATTTTACGCTTGCCCCCCCTCCGCGACTGATTTTATTTTCGCTAAAAACCTTGTCCTAAACTGTTCTCTTAAGTGGTAAGTGAATGGCTTGGAGTCAACTAGAGAGTGCAGAGTATTTGAGATATTGTTTGCAGTGGAATATAAAACAACAACAACTAGTATTGACTAAACTAGCTATGTTGCAGCTAATAGACATAACTAGCTGTGCATACATTGAAAATATTGATAGCTAATCATAATCTGATGGCTGAAATTACCAAAACTCCTTTTTTATTGTTTCTGCATATTACAAAAGAATGCCTATAACTATGTGTTTGTGTAATTTTTTTAGCAACTGTAATTTTAGCGAGGTATGAATCCACCTATGGCCATCCTGTTAGCTATAGCTACCAAAGATTTATGTGTTGCACTTGTCTAGACTGTTCTTTATAGTTCATTAGATAGCATCATTTTATTATATTAGTCGTTGTCGTCGTCACTGACTATGCTTTACCAACCTGACTCAGCTTTAATCGTATAATACAACACCACACTGTAGTCTTTGTTACTGAGGACACTAACTCAACGGCATATCTAACAAATTATTCATGAATACGCACACCACCTTTTGAATGTGTTTGAACTTCATTAACTGTGTTGTTTGTTATATGTGAGCATCAGTAATTGTAAGCTAGCTGCAATATATATTTCTCAATAGTTAATTAAAGATACAATCTATACGATAATACGCTAGTGTCAGTAACGACCACTGACAAAACTAACTAATCAGTAATATAAATGTAATGTAGTAGTATGTTAGATATCACACGTTCACAATAAGTTATATGCAGCTAATGTAAGAGTTTAATACAGCAATAACAAAAAATATGCCAAAACTAGCTTGAAGTTGACAAGTGCTGGAGTCTCAACAGACTATACTACAGTCTGTTAGAATTGCGTCGGCTTCTTCTCTCAGCCTGGTGGCACGATCTTTTTTTAGCAGAGTTACTCTGAGAGCCAGTCATGTTCTGACTTTGAGCACTAGTAGGAGGGAGTGTGCACATGCTAGTTGTAAGATACTTTGTGAGAGTATGAGAAAAATGTTGGCAATTATTTATTATTAACTTGTATTTATATTTCTTCCACAGTTCTGCAAACGTGGAAGCTTCTTCCCAAGTGCAGTAACTAGACCCAACATTCTGAATTCCATTACCATTAATAGTTTGATTGTCCTTATATTATTTGTAACAGGGGTCCGTAACATCTAATATTTGAACACCGTAAGGCTCACCAAATTCATAAGTGAATCCTCTATACTGAATGATATGGTGCTCAGCATGAGATATAGTTGAACGTTGTGAGCCAAGGATTTATTAACAAGATGGGCTCCAGGATTGTTAGGATCTGGAAAACACATGTTTGCATTATTCTGGTAAATACAGGACATCTTCTTTTCTGTGCTTGCAAAGACTGATACTATTTTGGAGCATACAAGTATCACTGACAGAGCCACCACATCTGTGGAGCTTCACTAGCTCCGCTAATGGCCTGGAACTGAAGCAAGTCAAAGGGTTGACCCTCATTTGCATATACTGGTGTAATAGCGATACCCTTTACCAAACTGCTACGCGGGTCGAGCTGCACCAGATTCCATTTGCATAGTTCAGGTGGTCAAATAATGTAACACTAGCCCCTCAGAAAACTGTCATTTACAATATCTTCATACTTACTTAGCTACATTGTCCCTTGTGAATTGTACGCCCATGATAATTATTTTTTAATTTCATACAATAATTAAGTGCGTAGCAGTGGAGGGAATACTCAGTACATAACATGGAACAACATCACATAATAATAATATGAGTAAATTAAAAAATGCTCACATAAACACATAAAAATGCCAGAATGTATTATCACCATGGATATACAATACAGTTCAACATAGGCAATAATTAAGTTAATGCATAAAAAAATAAACATTTTTTTCCATAATACTAACAAGTTGACCAAATGAGATAAGTTCCCCTTGTTTCAGCTGAAGGGGTTGTAGGAAGCAGTCCCATTGGTTGTTGTGACACCAGCAGAAGCAGTGGGCATCAAAGGAGCCGGGAGTTCTGTGAAATGAGGAATGACTATGATAATAAACATTCTTACACAAAATGAGAACATGTCAAATTAATGAGTTCACAAATAAGACTATTAGCTCTATAGTACATGCAGAATTTCTTAATGGGTTCAGCACACTGTTTCTCTTGTAAACCAGATAAATTTTAGCATGACTTATTCTGTATTGAAAAGAATTATATAACATGTACTATACACACACACACACACATATAAAGAATACGTTGTGCTTACAAAGCATTAAAGCAAGCATGCTCTATGTTAACCTTCAGACCTACTTGGTACACAGGGTTGCTCGTGTACTTAAGTGCATGCATGCGGCTCAGATAAAGTTGCCTAACCGCTTCGTGGATCAAATTATTTTTATCAAACTCCAGTCTATAAAGCTACATATACTGTGTAATCTTCACTGTTGAAAAATTGGCATAAAACATGAACAGCTGAACATCATCCTTTGATCTAAATCGGTCAATATTAAACATGGACTGGAAGAACCATGTATATATAGCTCGGGGAGAAAAAATGCGCATGTGATAATATTTCTTGAAATTTCATGCTAGCTTCACAGGTATACTCACATCCTGATAGACTTTGAACTTAGTGAATAGTTTTCACTACAACAATAATATGCATGCACATCACATGTAGTGCAAACACCAATGTGTACTGGAGAAGGTTGTTGAAAATAAAAGAGTGGCATTAAACAAACATTGAATTCCAAAGAAACCCACAAACTCACGTGATTGCATGGGAGGCTTGTTGGCTTCAGCCAGCTGATTGAGTGTGGGGGCTGTTGTCTTGCTAGCCTTAAATGGGTTCGACTTGGGAGGCATTGATGACCCCGTACCAAATGGATTGGAAGGGGAAGGCTCAAAAAATTTTTTTGGCTGCTGCACTTTGATGGGTTTGTGAGAGAGTCATGATTCACAAGCTGAGCCAGTTCACCCAGGAAGTCATCCTCCACTCGCTTAGGCTGGATATAGTAAATGTGTACACACCATACATGACATAATAATATGTAGTATTATTATGTATATGGAGTCACAACTAAGACAGACATTTTACAGCAACCGCACTGACTCCTGATGTTAACGTAGGATAATAAGCTTATTACATGCATACACCTAATGTAACATCACTAAGAATACATATGTATGTATGTATGTGTGTATGTATGTATGTAAATATGTATATGTATGTATGTGTGTATGTGTGTATGCATGTATGTATGTACGTACATATGTACATATGTATGCATGTATGTATGTATATATGTATATATCTATATGTATGTAAATATGTGAGTGCATGTGTGTGTGTGTATGTACATGTACATACATACACACACATGCACGTACACACCTGTGCAGAATTGTCAGACTCAACACTGAAAGGAGCACTGGCAGAGGATGGCAGATTGCTATCCAGAGTGGACAGGTCAAACGAGTTGAAAGAAGACGTGGGGTTGGGTTGGGCCACAGATGAGTCAGGAGCAGTGCCAAATGGCGATGTGGATGAAGGATTCAATGCTCCCGGTGGTGGTCCTGCGGAAGATGGGTTCAGGGATACCTCTGGAGGCGGACCAATGGACGACAAAGGGGAGGGATTGCCGAGCATGCCAAACGGGGCAGATCCTGAGGTGGTGATAGCAGCAGTTGATGTGGTGGTTGACTAAGGACTGTGAGAGAGGTTCATCACAAGAAGTGATAAAGTGAGAGGCAACAGAAAATTAATCAAGTGGCAATTAAAGTTCAAATATAGTAATATGTATGTGTGTGCATATGAGTGGAGAAATATGTCACTATCAGCAGGGCTATTTACGATGAATGTTCACCCTTTCTCCCATCCTCTCCGGCCTCCGCGGCCCCTCGCCTGTGAACTACATTGTGTGCACCACGTTAATATTTTCAGTTTGTAAAATTTCTCCCTTCCATACTCTCTTCTCGTACCCCCCCCCCTCCCCCCCACCCCCTTCTCTTGTATCCTCCTTCCCAGAAACATTTTAAGTTTTATAACATCACATCCTGGTTGGACACTATGCCATTCATGTCTCAGCATGCAGCCTCATCATCACCAGAGGAGGCTCCACACACTTGTGGTTGGGGGGGCAAAATATTAGAGATTGGCACACTCCTATGAAATCTGATTTTTTAAGCTATAATACATCATACAAAAAGACTGATTAAAATGTTCCAAAGTGTCTTTTCTTTTCTTCATGTAGTGATACAAAGTCACAAGTTTTTGAATTGGGGGGGGGTGGCAATGTTACTTCAGCTAATATAATGTGAGGACAATATTACAACTCCACTACTATACAACTGGCGGTAATAGAAGCAATAGCATTAACAGTAGTAGTAGTATAAATAACCATAATGTATTTTTTTCTCCAAAAAATCTGAAAATTACCTGTCATTGGAAATTATTTTGTAGTAATATTACAAAGATGTTTTGACCTAGTAAAGTTTTTATCTGCTTTGAAAACACGACACGAATATGTTTTATGCTTCAGATAAACTACAGATAATGTGATAAGAAATGAAATACTACAACTTACACACAATTCCAATATAGAGAGCACCCCATTAGAGTGAGGATAAAAACTACGACTACAAGAACACAAACACATGTAAAATAATAATCACCGTACATCCCCTCACAGCATTGACCACACCCACTCATTCAACTTACAAATGTAGATGAGTGTAATCGTGATGTAGAAGATTTCTTTAGGGGCACATTTCTACATGAACAAAAACACACACAGCATTAACCCAACAGAGATGTATTGTACAATGGTTGGTGAATTGCACGGCTCATTAACATTTTTAACATTCTTGCTAACACAAGAATTTGTAGCACTGTAAAAAATACTTGTGGAAGGTTACTTAAAACAATATCACTAGCAGAAAGAATGGAAAAAACACAAACACAAAAACAAAACAATAACAAATAAACATTCTTTAAGTATTTTAGGAACAGGGGTTCCTGTAGACCTATGCAGGTGCTGAGATTTTAAAAGTCAGAGTTTTAAAAAAAATTAATTTTAAACCATAAATTCTCAGCCTTTGAAGTATTTGTAGTAGTAGTAGTAATAATAATTCTCTTGCTATGGATTCATATAGACATATGAAGACCATGTCCTAATAGAAACTCCCTCTCAGTCGGACGTGCTCCAAGAAGTATCCAGTCAGCGAGCCAGTCTACTCCAGCCACTGACCAGTCATTATTCACTCGAGCCAGTCTACTCGGCCACTGACCAGTCATTATTCACTACTTCAATCGTTCCAATCAAATATAATTCAATGGTATTAATTAAGTAATAATTAATGTGATGATGTTGAGGTAAATTACCTTACCAACTACTTACCATCCATATTGTGTGTTGTGTCAGTGTTATTTATTCTGCAGTTATTTTTGTTCAAAGCGTTCGGTTTTATCTCATCAGACAATTTCTATGCAACTCTTCAATTTGTTTAGTTTTGCTATCTATTGTGTGTAAAGAATTGGTGTTTTGTCTGAGTAGCTAAGTTAGCTAATTTTGAATGCCAGTGGGTGAGAAAATTGGAAGATAAATCTTTGAATGCCAGTAGGTAAGAAATTTGGAAGATAATTTTTTTTAATTGAATGCAACAAACCAACCAAGAGAGCTTGTCTGGTGTAGCCAGATCTTTACCGAACCGCTACGCCGGGAATGCGCACACTTGTGTGGCCATAGCTAAAGGTAGTCTCACGTAGTCAGACCCTTTGCCACCCTGTACCCGCTACGCGGGTGGAGGAAAGGGTCTGGAACACTGCCATTGACTCAGCGGTTCCAGTTCCACCAGAAAGTTAGTGGAGGTAATTATAGACTCTAGCACTATGAATAACATTAATGACCGCGTGCGGTAAAGGAGAAACTTGCAAGCGAAATCTTTTACTCAGCAAAATGGATCAATGCTGTTTTGCAGTCAAAATGTATTCATTCTTTCATTAGACACGAGTAACCCAGACAGCCTAAGATTTGTGCACAGCATCTAACGCAGACTCGTCGGATACTCATCACTGTCCGTGCGCGAAGTTGCAGCTCGCCGAAAGTGGTTACAGTTGTGATACTGCTAATGTTATTCATAGTGTTAAAGCCTAGCTACCTCCACCAACTCCCTTTCCTCCCCCGTGTAGCGCGGTAAAGGTAGTAAACAGTCTGGCTACGCGAGACTAAGCTAAAGGTGTAGGTGATGTACTGGATTCTTAAAATAAACAGATTGATATACAAGGGGAATTGCAGAATATGTAAAAATGCATGAATGCATTACCTGATTCTTTTTTCCTTTTGCTACTGACAGGCCTAATTAGAAATCCAATATCCTCTAAACGTTCTCCTAAATATTGCCATATAGAGTAAATATGAATTTCATTATACTAATTTATTGAATTTAATACTTCAATGATTATCATTGATCTCCCTGCATTTTATGTGAATTTAGTTGTTCCTGTGAGACCATAACTTGAGATTTAGCAAAACAAGGGAGATTCTGTCAGGGGTGATGTATGAATATCATCATCACATATTGACCGTAATGATAAACAATACAAAGTCTTGGGAGGATCCCAAGGGGGCAGCCGAGGGGGCTAGCCCTCCCCAACCAAGTTAATTAAAATATAATAATATTGTCTAGGTCAGACCGGCCTGCGTGAACGGGTAACGTCAGGTCGTCTTCGTCGATGTCGTCAACGTGAACGTTTATAATGCACAAACTTTTTCATTCACCTTATTTACGCTACTTTACTCATTTACTATTGTTGTAACATGTTGTACTTAGATTTACTATCGTGATTTAACCAATTGAAACTTTATTTCTACTGCTCATGAGTGAATTATCACAGAGCTGGTCCTTCTATTACTATTTCGAAACCTAATGATGGGATTTAAGACCCCAACAAGTATAATACAGAGCATTCAATGAATGACTGGAAAATTGGCTTGCTAATTTATGCTCAATTATTGTTAAAAATTTTTAATATTAATGCAAGTCACAGTGCTACTCACTGCTTCCTCACACATAATGAAGAGCATAGTAAAAGATTTTCCACAGCAAAAGCAGTACCTCAATGCTATCTTGAAACTTAGGAATCTCTATAATACTTTCGGGTGAGTGTGGTATTTGACGACCGCAACGCCCAGTTACGTTATAATTGCATTCCTTTATCGTGAAACGACGTACAAGCTTCTACCAGACCGTCTTTCCCTCCCTTGAACGAGTGGATAATAAAAGGGAAAGGAGTAGGCAGCGCTAGACTACCTGTGGTACTCGTGTAAATACTAGCCTACAGACTCGTGATATTCTGCGGTATTCAATGATTTAATTTCTTTGTTGCAGTGTGACGCCAGGTCAATTGCGCGCGCTTATATAGCATTTCTCTAGACACTGGGCGCGTTTTTACGTTGGCACCCTATACATTGGTACCCTATACTAGTGATGTGCTTGAGCACAAATGGCGAGCGAGCCTAAAGACTATACTATTTTTATATGAATGATTTTGACTTCTAACACTGAAGATACTGAAAATAAGGTCCAGTTTTTTAATTTAGCATACAGGGTAAAGGGATTTCAGTGCCATAGTAACAACTCTGTAGTGGTTGTAACATACAATGCTTTGACACAACTGGACATGCACCTATACAGACTTACCTTCGCAGTAAGTGGACAATGTATTTTCAAGTAAATACTGTTGCGCACGGCTTATAACCATGACAAAGAGGCATTGACTTACCACCGCCACTAACTCGAATAGAAATGGAAGTCCCTTAAGTTTTCACCCGCAAATGAATTCAAAACGGTAAACAATTCAATTTCTAGGGTGATACGGGTACTGATCGATAAACCAGAGGATTCTGTTTAGTGCAATTTGGGACGGGATCGACCACATAACTAACACAAAAATGCGAGGGTCAAAGTACAAAATGACATACGTACGTCCAAACATATATACAAATAAATAAATAAATAAATAAACTAGTGGTGTGCTTGAGCACAAATGGCGAGCGAGCCTGATAGTTAGGTAACATAAAAATGTTACTGTTTTTAAGCTTACTTCATGCAAACACTATAATAGCAGTTATGACATTTGATTTCAGCAAACAAATACAAAATCACTCTTTTACCTGATTAATGGTAACTTTTGTAGTATCAAACATAACCATTCTGATAATCTCAATCACCAGTAACTCTTGAATAAGCTCTCAGCTACGATAAAAAATAAACCAGTGTTATTATTTGTAATTTTAGCCAACAAATATGGAATTCCTACTTACATCATTCTTGAGTATTGATAACTTCTGTAGTATCAATTGAAGTTACTTTGACCATCTGAATTACCTTGAACTTGACAACAAGCTCTCACTTACAAAAACAAAAGGCAATCTATTTTAGAACACAAATACAAAATTACTTTCTTACCTCACTTTCTTGAGCAGTGGTAACTTTTGTAGTACCAAATTGGAGCCAATCTGACTATTTGAATTTACTAGTCACTGTTGACAAGCTCTTAGCTACAAAAAAGAAAGGCCAGAGTTAATTTTGCATATTTAGCTAACAAATATGGAATTACGTACTTACCTCAGCTTCCCTCGAGAAGTAGTAGCTTCCTTAGCATTAATACTACGGCATTCTGACTACCAACGGCTCTTGACAACCAACAAAACGGCGAAGTTTTGAAATTGAGTCTGGAAAAGGGTCTTCAATGCCATAGTAACAGGTCGAATCAACTTTTTGTTTCTTGAAAAGCAAGCATTTTCGCAGGAATTTTCTCACACTTTGGAGCTTAAGTATAAAGTAAGGCTTGTTTAATGCTGTAGTTTCAGAATAAACTGGGGTCAAGCCTAAAAAGCCGTGTTTTTAGGAGAAAAGAGTTCCCCGCGCGCGCGTTTAAAGGGCATACGTACCATCCCACATACATATATACATATAACATAATATACCCGATTTTGCATTATCCACCCCTAATACTGTCTCGCTCGCTACGCTCGCTCGCCAATAAACATCCCCGATTTTCGATTGTGTTACCCCTGTAAGTGTCTCGCTCGCTACGCTCGCTCGCCAATAATTGAGGAACAAACAAAATCGAGCTATTATTGTGACCCCCGTGGTTAGCTTGTGGTGTAACTCCGGCGGACCAGCAATGTCAAAGAGTAAAGCCACTCGTAAGAAGGATACCCCAAAAAAATTATCAAATATACAAAAAAAATATGGAAAATCAAATCCACCCAGATCTTCTCAGAAAGGAAAAGGAAATCCAAGGTTAGTTGAGATCAAGGCTAAATGAAGTTCATAATATCATAATAATGAAAGGATAAGCAAGGTGGTTTCATAAAAATAATACCTATAATATACCACAACGATAGCAATAATGGGTCCATGCTGTAACAGGCAGCCTGGTATCCAGTGTACTAGTTTATCTAGTACATTGAATAAATTTATTGAGAAGTTTATCAGTCTTTCAATTATTGCTGTTAAATGAGGTAGTGTTTTATCACATTTTCCTAACAGCTACTTTGTAAGGAAATTTAAATAGCTAGTCCTTATACTTATTTGTGCTGGGAGAGGTACCAAACTAGTAAAATCTATCATAGCAACAGAAGTGTGTGGGCATGTATTGCCACCCTTAATGCATGCTAAAGTCAAAGTGCACTAGCCTTTCATGGCTCTGATCAGAAGTAGCTACATTCTCCATTAGCTAAACTTAAAATACAGAATGCATCTTCTGATCTTGTTTTCATATTAGTCTTATTTAGTAACCTGAATGCCCTCTTATAATGTTCTCTTATATATTTCCGTTTGGGTTAATATGAATATCATTACATTTTATAAAAATAATTATTTGAATTTAAAATGCAATGATTATTATTAGTTTCCTCCCACACTCTAGCTATGCCTCTGAATGTAGTTGTTGCTATGCCAACCTTAGCGTAGGTGTGAGAGGGTTATAGTAGTCCACCTGCCCTTAGTCTGTAGTCTGTCTCATGAATGTAGTAGTTGCTATGCCAACCTTAGCGCCTTAGCGCATGTGTGTGAGAGTTATAGTAGTCCTCCTGTCCTTAGTCTGTAGCGTCAGGCTCCCATATTGGAGATTACAGAATACACTTACTTAGATTTTAAAACCTTTCATTGTGCTACTTTAGGCTGATTCTTGAATAAACACGACGTTGTCAGCTCCACAAAAACTGTACTAGCTTTAGTTGGTAACCCCTCCTATCATCAGGTCATAGTGTGCTAATAGTGTGCTAATGATGGGTGAGTAAAGCGAGCAAGACACTAGCTACGGGGAGGCTGGGGGGGGGGGGGGGGGGGGGGGGGGGGGACACGAATGGAACGTTAAGCTTGATTCAGTTAGGGGTGGGACAATTGCAAATCGGGAATCAAAAAACATGTCGCACAATACTATTCACACAACTGAATACACCTACACGAGACTTACATTCGTGGTTAGTCCATTGGACAATGAACTTTCAAGTAAATACTGTTGCATAGGGCTTACGACAAATAGTGTATTACCTTACCACCGCCACTAACTCGAATAGAAATGGAACTCCGGTAAGTATTTGAGCTTATAATCGGTAAACAATTCAATTTCTGGGATGATACGAGTAATGATTGATAAACGGCAGGATTCCGTTTAGTGAAGTTTGGGGCGGGTCGACCGAGCTAACACAACAATATGAGAGGGTCAAAGTACAAATGACAAACGCAGTCCCCACATAATATAAACAAAATATCCCGATTCTCAATTCGACACTTCTGCATAGAGTCTCGCTCGCTTCGCTCGCTCGCCAATAAACTAATACTGTTGTAGTTAGGTTTGTATGCAATTTACTAATCCCAACACGTGGGCGAAACCTGAGTGTCCCGAGTTTGTGAATCGCAATTCAAATTGATTTTTTTGGTTTATAGCTACCCTCACACTAACTTTAATATCTTGGTATTGCATATAAGTGCTGATTTCAACTATGCTAATATTGAAAAATTGTATCAATGGTGCAATTATAATCTTTCTTACAGTCCATCGCAAAAACGTGAAAATGCTCTAAAAAAAAAAGATTTTTATATGGCAGTTGCAAGACTTGCAGAGCAGAGGAGCAAGGATCCCAAAACACAGGTGCAAAATCACAATATAACCTGTATTTTATCCTCTTTCTTCCTGAGTCATCCCTGTTTTTCAGCTCATGGATTCCTTTCTCAACCTCTGTCTTACCACTCCTACTCCTCAGCATCTCTGTCCTTTCTGTGTATAATCCTTCACTTCTTCACTGATGTAGTTATATCAGTCAGCTTTTTCTCACCTGCTACTAATTTTATTGCCCTTGCATTTGCTTCACTGCCTTTCTTATACCCATTGTGGTTAGCCACTGTAGAAGAACACTATTTCCCAACTCAGTTCAGCAACCCAGTGATCAGTTTTTATAGGATACAAAAGGTGTTCACTAGATCATAATTGTTTAACATAATTATTACATTGTTATGCATAACTCTTTTTTTACAAATGTAAACTTACTAGCTAACATTCTTCTTAAAAATATCAAAAGGTATACATAATGAGATGTGGGAAGAGAGAGGAAAGAAATATACCCACTAATTGTAAATACTGTATACCCCCAACATTTTAGCTTAGTATAGCTAGCAGTATCAAATCAAAAGCTTATGCCCTCACTTCACTTTCTTCTTTTTTTCTTTTTTTTTTTTGAGCTTGGAACATTATTATTTCCAATTATAGCTACTCCATTGAAAGCTGCATTCTTTTAATATGTTTCTTATATCTACCAAATAAAAATACTGTATAAGTACCATAATATATTGTTTTTAAATAAAATTTAAGATAAAAAGTGCATCAAGTGATTTAAGTTACTTATCTTGCATCACTAATGTTGAAACAATCACATGAAAGGTTTCATGTCTCCTAACAAATAAAAGCATTATAGTTATTATGTATTAATACAGGTTGGAGCATGCATTATAAATGAGCATGGAAGAATCATTAGTGTCGGATATAATGGCATGCCTAATGGATGTTCTGACATGTTCTGGGGTAAATATAAGGAAGGTGGACCTAAACTCAAAGACAAACATTTATATGGTAAGTATAACACCACCCTAACAATATTGTGCAATTCAATTTTAATGTTACAATAATTTTTTTACTATTTTTGTCTATGCACAATGTATGTCAATTTGTGCACTCTGTCAACTGTTATTTATATAACTTCAGGTAAAATGTGAATTGTTAACATGTTATGTAAAATATTCTCTACACTTAACTAAGGAATGAACTTTACTGCATTTAGCTAATCATTAAAACTAGGTTGATACATTTATCCTTCTTAGAGCAATGAACCTAAAGTTTTGTCACTGTCCTTCCGACTTACTTGTTAATTCATATTCTCTTTGTAAAACCTAATTATTAACTCTCAGTGCATATTCACAATAGGGTTATAGTATTCAGTTTGTCAGTCAACATCATTTAAAAGGGGCACCTTAATGTACCAGAATTTTTTGTTCACCATTTTCATTGTACTATATACATATTGACATATTGATACCAGATTAGGTATACACCTAGCAACTTTTGGTCAGAAAAATTATTTGAAATTGCTAAAAATCTAGTGTATAGTAAAAAGTGTTCATCAAAAACTAAACTAAATTTGATATATACTTTGCTCTTTGCAAGCTATGCACCACTGCACTACTTTTTAAAAAATTACATGCACACTACATACAAATTTCACAATTGTTAGTTTTATTCTTTTTTTGTGTGTGTGTTTTGTTTAGTGTGCTGTGCTGAGCTGAATGCAATTTGTAACAGGTATGCACAGGATTTGAATAAATGTACTATGTATGTGACACTATTCCCTTGCAACATATGTGCCAAGCTTATCATACAGTCTGGCATCAAGGAAGTTATATTTTTGAGAAATACAAGATATAGAAAAACTAAATATAAAGCATCCAAGCTTATGCTGGACGAAGCTAAAGTGGTCTACAAGTAAGAATATATATAACTCATTACTATAACTCATAAATTAATTATGTGACTAATAACATGAAATACAATAGTCATGATTTTGAGTAAACTCATGAAATATCAATCAAACACTGCTGTTCGTGACAAATACAAACTTAAATTACCTGACCTAAACCTTGAAACTTTTTTGAAACCTGTCAGTAACAATGCATAACCAACTTTACTCCAAGAACCACTATCAATGTTTCTCTAGTGCCATAATATGATGAGTACTGTTTGACAATGTAAGAATTCTTCTTAGTGGATTATGAAAAACTACTTCAGTATCGATAAATGGCAAGTGGACTACTTTGCCTTCAGTGTACGGTTATTTTGACTTCAGTAATATATTATACTTAGCGAGAGAAACTTCAAATTTATCCAAAAAGGTGTAGCTCAAAGTTTTCTCTTCATAGATTGTAAATATAGAGATAAAAATGCTATACCCGGACTAGTTAACTTGACATTAGAGTGTAGCAGAATCACTAGTTGCATTTTAATATTATCACATCACATCAGGTAATGAAACTTTTATGGATGTGGTGTAGTTTAAGTAAATCAGTTGACGTCACACATATTTAATAGTACAATGTTCTTTCATATTACAGGAAATTTAAATGTGATAAAGAAAAAATCACTATTTCATGGAAAGATTAAAAAGAAGCCAGTATTTTCTGAAGAACTTTGTTAGCCAAAATGGCAATACTTGTTTTATATTTCCCATTATTTTAATGTAGCTAGTCAATTGTTTTTAATTGCATTAAGTATTTGTTTATTAGTTCAATAATAACATTGTAGACTAACCATAACCTATAGCCCTTTACATTGTAAATGATTATACATATGATGTAATGTTCAATTTGAAACATTCAGATTATAAATTGTTTTTTAATTAAAGAGTCCAGATACTCCACCCTCCATAAATGATGTAAGTTCACATACAAATCTCAAATAATTAAGCTTTAGTTTTGCTAGTGAATGGTTAGATGTAACCTAGTGATGACTGTTACAACAGATTAGTGGCCAAAAACTCCAGCATTCTACTCTTTCAAACCTAATACTAATGACTACAATATCCAATAAATTGGAACAATCCCGTCAATAAACATCAACTTTATGATAGCACAACCTATATGCTTATGTACGAATCAAGACATCTACTGATCTAACTACATCAATTGTAGCCTCATTCAAAGTAGGAAATACTTCAGAAGCATAGATATACACTACAGTGAACAACTTTAAATGAAAAAATGAAAGGCAATTCATACATACAGCAGCCAGCTGTGTATTATAGGGAGATACTTCATCTGGGGCTCGAAGGGTACTGGTTTAAAATTGTTCATGTATTGTGCTTAAAAAATTATGGAGAAGGGAGCGGGGAGTCTCCTGCCCCCTGGGAGTCTCCAGCCCCCTGAGCCCCCTTTCACACAGCACATTCACCACACCCAGCTCATAGGTGTATATGCCAATTTTCAATTGGTTAGGCCAGGAAGTAGGTGTTGCCAGCAATAATGGTTGTGGTTAATATGAGTGGGTGTGGCTTGCAAACTATTTGAATAAAATGTACCCAGAATGCTACATGTGGGCGTACCCACATAGAAAAGATAGAACAGTTGCGCAAGAACGAAGGCGTGTTGTGTGGTCATGGGTGTGTATAGAATTACTGGGTTGTATGTTTGTAAGTGTTAATGGATTTTTGGTGTTCGCATGTTTGTAAGTATTTTGTGCAAGTCATAGGTGGGGCTTGGTGTGTCTATATAGACTCTTGTTCATTCCCATCAGTTCAGTCTTGGTTCATGTCACCTAATTCGTTGTGTGCATTTTCTCTTTCGTAAAGTAATTTAAATCTATTCTTAACCTAACCTGCGGGTTGGTGAACGGTTCGCCGGGGTAGATAGAGAGGACCTTGATTCTGGTGGCAGCAACTACTTTGCTGTCATCAGGTGCGAGCTAGTCTGAGCCGAGTGAAAACTCTCCTGAGCCAGCCCAAATTTGGTGGCAGCGGTGGGATCTTCCTGATTGTGACAGCGGTGGGATCTTCCTGATTGTGACAGCGTTAGTGGAGGTCTCTACCTACGTCCAAGACATCGACACCTACCGACCGAATACCGGAAGGGACACTTACCGAAATTCTGGAATTGAACTGAACTGGATATTTGTGTTGTGCTGTTTTATCTTTGTGAATTTTTTTTCTTGGAACCATTATCTGTGTTTTATTTTTTTTCTGTAGGTCTCTGTCGGACGGTGAAGCCATTCTCCGCCCATGCTGGAACCAGACCAGAGGAAATGGGGAGAAAGAGGGCCAGTAAGAAGCCAGCAGGAACTGTTAAGGACCTTGCATACAAGCCATCTAGGAAGCCAGTGCTTGAGCCTAAGTCGTACAGTATCAGACAGGGAGAGCAACTTGTAAGTCAGCAGGAGGGTGAGGTTGGCGGAAGTGAAGGGTCAGCAGAGGTAACTGCTGGGGTGACTGAAGTACCTGTGAGTGGGGAAGAAGATAACTGTAGTGGTGAGGTGGAGTTTATTGAGGAAGAAGCAGGGATGAGGCGAGGCGAGACAACAATAACCTATGGATACAAAATATTTGGGTTAACTGGGGAGGCATTAAAGTCGAAGAGTGGGGACGAGATAATAGATGTAATTAGCAGGTTGTGCAAGGGGTTGTTCCAGGGGGCCAAAACTGTGGAGGAATGTACTTTTGCGTTGGCAATGGCAATTACCCGGCAGGTCATTCCCTGTGGAGGAAAGGTGTTCATGGAAAACAGGAGCATCAATAATTTCAGGGATTTGAGGGAGTGTTGGTGTGACTGGGTATCAGGCAGGCAGAAGGGGAATTTTTACAAGATGGGCAGTAGTGGTGTTAGTGAAGGTGTGAGATCGGGAAGGTTGGTAAGGGACAGTGGTAGTGGCAGCAGGCTGGTGCTGACTTGTTTCGGTGGACATGGGAGAGGAGTTGAGTATGGAGGCTTCGGTAGTAGTGGGTGGAGGTGAGGATGATGGTAATGGCAGTGGTGAGCTTGAGGCAGCACCAACTGCTTTAGAGGGCTGAGTACCCAGTGGGGGAAAGGATGATGACTTAATAGAATTGGGCGGAAGTATTGGACCAGTGAGGGGTGGAAATGATGGAGAGAGGTTTAGGGAGGCAGTGAAGGAAGTGAAAGAATGGAGGGAATTGGGGGAAAGAAAGGATAGAGGGTTTTCCTGGAAGAATGGTGCGTTAGTGAAATCGTTGTACGTGGCTTGGGATGAGTTCAGGGATGTTTTAGTAATACCCAGGAGTTTCAGGAGCAAGATTTTATTGGTGGCGCATGAGGGCAGTGGCCACTTAGGCTCAGATAAGGTGTTAGCTATGTTGGGGAAGCACTTTATTTGGCCTGGAATGAATAAAGAAATAATTGCTCATGTGAGGGGATGCGACGTGTGTCAGAGGAAAAGCAAACATAATCCCAGGAAGGCTCCAGTGGTGGAGAGGCCACTACTGAGTGAGCCATTTGAGGACATAGCAGTAGATATTGTGGGGCCGTTACCAAAGGGAAAGAGGGTTTCGGTACCTACTCACCTATGTGTGCTTAGCTACAAGTAGTCTCGCGTAGCCAGACCCTTTACCAATCGCTACGCGGGAAAAGGGTCTGGTAAACTGACATAGAGCAGTTTGTTCTTGCTTAGTCAGTAAGTGGTTAACTGTGGTTCAATTAGTGTGGGTGTAAATCGTTAAATATTTTCAGGCGCGTGAATTGTTCAGATCAGTAGGCAGAGTTCGTTCTGTATTGCCATGAAGAAATGTTACTTGTGCAAAGCTATGCTGGGAAATGCTGCCGGTTAAAAATTAATGGCACTTTGATACTGATTCTTTGGCTAGCATTATTCACCTTTAAGCCTGACAAAAACCTAAGGTGGTACCATGGCCTGTGCACAAAGCAACAACTAAGCGAAACTTCCAACTCCAGATATCTTAAAAAGCTAGGCCAAGTCACTGCTTAAACTAATGGCATCACCTAAAGGAAGAGTTTTGACACGGCTGTTGGAGAGTTGTGCACAGAAATACTACACGCGCAAAAGTTTGAGCAGTCTTACTTCACAGGATATTACGTCACCTATTGTTTGCGGTCTCCCCAATTAGCGAGGGGAACTGAACAAACTGCTCAATGTCAGTTTACCAGACCCTTTTCCCGCGCAGCGATTGGTAAAGGGTCTGGCTACGCGAGACTAAGCTACAAGGTGGCCCAAGGCTGTGCCACTTCGATCCATCACTGCCAGGTCAGTAGCAGAAGGGCTTTGGTCAATTTTTGTGAGAACTTCGATTCCGGGGAGGATGCTTACTGATCAAGGCAGCCAGTTCTGTTCCAGGTTGGTTAAGGAACTGTGCAGTCTGACAGGTGTGGAGAAAGTGCAGACCTTCCCGTACCATCCTCAAACAAATGGTGCGGTGGAGCGTATGCACGGCACATTTAAGTCCATACTCAGCAAGTGCAGTGCATCTGGTCTTGATTGGGTTGGCCAGATTAATTATGTCTTATTTGTACTTAGGCAGATGCCACATGCAAATTCAGGGTTCAGCCCTTTTGACCTCGTGTACGGGTTTAGGGTACAGACCCCACTTGAGGCATTGTACTATGGATTGTACGAGGTGGAAAGTAAGGAGTTGGGAGTGTGTGATTGGGTGAGGAATATGGCAGAGAGGTTGGAAGTGATGAGAGATTGTGCGCAGCTGAGGATGATGAAGGGGAAGAAAGTAGATTGGGACTAATGAACAGAGGTGCTAAATTGAGGGAGTTTGTGGTTGGGGAGAAAGTGTTGTATCGGATCCCAGGGCTCAGTTGCAAGTTAGCTGACTTTTGGGAAGGGCCGTATGTGGTTTTAGAGAGGATCGGTGATGTTAATTATAGGATCTGCAGAGAGGGTAAGGAGAAGCATAGCAAAGTGGTGCATGTGAACTGTGTGAAGAAGTATTGTGAGAGGGGAAGTATTGCAAGGCTGGATGTGGTGGTGGATGAGACAGAAGAAGAGAGGAATAAGTTGAGTGGTGTGTGTGAGGGTTTTGATGGGAATGAGTTGGATGAGTTGTTGGGCAGGTATAGAGAGGTGTTTTCTGATGTGCCGGGGAACGACGAAGGTGGTAATGAAGATAGAGACTGGGGACAACCCACCTTTTAGCAGGCCCCTTACTCTGTGCCATTGGGTCTGAGGGAGGAAGTGAGAAAGGAATTAGGAAGTTTGGAGAAGTGTGGGGTGATTGAGAGGTGTGATGGGCAGTGGGCGTCACCCTTGGTGCCGGTGAGGAAACAGGATGGGGAGTAAGGTTATGTGTGGATTACAGGCGTCTGAATGCTCTTACTGTGAAGGAACCATATTATATTCCGGGGTTTGAGGAGATGATCGAAATGGTTGGGAATGGTAGATTTGTCAAAGGGTTTTCACCAGGTGGAGGTTGCAGAGAAGTATCGGGATAAGACGTGCTTTGTCTGTTCATTTGGGAAGTATCGGTTTTGGAGAATGCCATTTGGCTTGACAAAAGCCCTTTCAGTCTTTCAGAGGCTGATGGACCTGGTGTTGGTTGGATGCATGGAGTTCGCTCGAGTTTACATAGATGATATTTTGGTGGTTTTGAGTTGTTGGGAGGAGCATGTAATTCATTTGGGTAAGTTGTTTGGGACGTTGAAGGAGGCGGGGCTGACTTGCAAGAGGGGAAAGTGCAGTTTTGGCAGAATTAGGTTGGAGTTTTTAGGTCATGTTGTTGGTGGAGGTGTGATCAATGTGCCGGAAGCTAGGGTGAAAGCTATTAGAGGGCATCCACTTCCAAGAACCCAAAAGCAGTTGAGAGCTTACTTGGGGTTGGTGGGCTTTTATCGAAGGTTCATCAAGGATTATCATCGTTGGTCCTCTACTCTCACGCCCTCGACGTCGAAGAATGCGGCTGGGGTGGTGGAATGGACAAGCCAGATGATGGAGGCCTTTCATGGTCTGTGTGGTCAGTTAAGTCATAGTGTTTGTTTATGTGTGCCATGTGTGTCAGATGTTTTTGTGTTAGAATGTGATGCCAGTGCTTCAGGTGTAGGTGCGGTGCTATCTGTGACGAGAGGGAAGGATCGTTTCCCTGTGGCGTTTTTCTCGAGGCAGCTCATGGTAGCTCAGTGCCGGTATAGTGCGCAAAAACTGGAAGGGCTCGCACTCTTTGAGGCTGTGAGGCATTTTGCATTCTACCTGTACTCTCGAAAGTTCACAGTTGTGACGGATCATCGTTCGCTGGTGACGTTGATGTCTGCTACAGGAGAATCGTAGGCTCTACAACTGGGCTCTTAAGTTAACAGAGTTTGAGTTCGACATTGTATACAGGAGTGGGAAGGAGAACGGAGTGGCAGACTGTCTTAGTCGGTGCTATGTGAGAGAAGATGAAGAAACCCGTGCTGCAAACTATTTGAATAAAATGTACCCAGAATGCTACATGTGGGCGTACCCACATAGAAAAGATAGAACAGTTGCACAAGAACGAAGGCGTGTTGTGTGGTCATGGGTGTGTATAGAATTACCGGGTTTTATGTTTGTAAGTGTTAATGGATTTTTGGTGTTTGCATGTTTGTAAGTATTTTGTGCAAGTCATAGGTGGGGCTTGGTGTGTCTATATAGACTCTTGTTCATTCCCATCAGTTCAGTCTTGGTTCATGTCACCCAATTTCGTTGTGTGTGCATTTTCTCTTTCGTAAAGTAATTTAAATCTATTCTTAACCTAACCTGCGGGTTGGTGAACGGTTCGCCGGGGTAGATAGAGAGGACCTTGATTCTGGTGGCAGCAACTACTTTGCTGTCATCAGGTGCGAGCTAGTCTGAGCCGAGTGAAAACTCTCCTGAGCCAGCCCACACTACAGCCACAGTTAGACTTTGTAGTTATATCAAATTGTGTGATTATCACAGCTGTGTGCCAATTTCTTATCAATCTATTACAAATGTGTTTATTGTGAGAATTCTGACCAACTGCGGCTGTACTCTGCCCCAACTGTACTACCTCAACTATACTTTCTTCTTTTTTTGTACTGTTTATATCAAGTTCTGACCCTTCATAGAAACTAGATTGAAACTTTCTCACCTAAACAGGTCTGAAAAAAGCAAAGGAAAAATGTGAGTTGTCGCCAGGGATTCTAACCCAGGGCCATTGGCTTTAGCCACCAGTGCTTGAGCTACGACAACCCTCGATTCCAAGACCTTCACTTTTTCCTTTATACTATTGAGCAGTACTGCTTGCTGAAGTCTATATGAATGTCACTGACTAGCAAGTACCCCACCACATAGTGGCGCTTGACGTTTGCAAATTAAAAATGCAGTAGTATAAGTTATCTTGCTCAGTTACCATTCTCTACATAATAGTTAGACACTGCCACTAAGGGCACTACTGTGTTTAGGGTCCCGAAGGCTGTGGCGTCCCAAGCGTAGCGAGGGCGCTACTAATGGGGCCTGAGGAACCCTAAACACAGTAGCGCCCGATGGTGCGCAGTGCCTAACTAATTTAGAACATAGCAACCACTAACCTGTTTCCAATGCCCTGAGAGGCAGGGCACTACATATAGTAGCCCTCTGTCAGGGCACTACATATAGTGCCCTCGTCTGAGGAACTACACGATTCAGAGCCCCGCTACGTAATACAAAAACTACAGGATGACCATAGGTGGATTCATACCTCACTAAAAATTACAGTATTCATGAATACACACACCACCTTTTGAATGTGTTGAACTTCATTAATTGTGTTGTTTGTTATGTGTGAGCATTCAGTAATTGTAAGCTAAACAAATAAACTTAGCTGCAATATATATTTCTCAATAGTTAATTGAAGATACAATCTATACGATAATACGCTAGTGTCAGTAACGACCACTGACAAAACTAACTAATCAGTAATATAAAATGTAATGTATATGTGTAGTATGTTAGATATTACATGTTCACAATGAGTTATTATGTAGATAATGTAATACAGCAATAACCAAAAATATGCCAAAACTAGCTAGCTTGAAATTGACAAGTGCTGGAGTCACAACAGACTATACTAGTCTGTTAGAATTGCATCGCCTTCTTCTCTCAGCCTGGTGGCACGATCTTTTTTTAGCAGAGTTACTCTGAGAGCCAGTCGTGTTCTGAGTTTGAGCACTAGTAAGAGGGAGTGTGCACATGCTAGTTGTAAAATACTTTGTGAGAGCATGAGAAAAATGTTGGCAATTATTTATTATTAACTTGTATTTTTCTTCCACAGTTCTGCAAATGTGGAAGCTTCTTCCCAAGTGCAGTAACTAGACCCAACATTCTGAATTCCATTACCATTAATAGTTTGTATTTGTAACAGGGGTCCGTAACATCTAATATTTGAGCCCGTAAGACTCACCAAATTCATAAGTGAATCCTCTATACTGAATGAAATGGTGCTCAGCATGAGATATAGTTGAACGTTGTGAGCCAAGGATTTATTAACAAGATGGGCTCCAGGATTGTAGGATCTGGAAAACACATGTTTGCATTAAATTATTCTGGTAAATACAGTCATTTTCTTTTCTGTGCTTGCAAAGACTGATACTATTTTGGAGCATACAAGTATCACTGACAGAGTTACCACATCTGTGGAGCTTCACCAGCTCCACTAATGGCCTGGAACTGAAGCAAGTCAGAGGGTTGACCCTCATCTGCATATACTGGCGTAATAGCGACACCCTTTACCAAACTGCTGCGCGGGTCGAGCTGCACCAGATTCCATTTGCATAGTTCAGGTCAATAATGTAACACTAGCCCCTCAGAAAACTGTAATTTTCAACATCTTCATACTTACTTAGCTACATTGTCCCTTGTGAATTGTACGCCCATGATAATTATTTTTTAATTTCATACAATAATTAAGTGCGTAGCAGTGGAGGGAATACTCAGTACAAAACATTGAACAACATCACATAATAATAGAGTAAATTAAAAAATGCTCACATAAACACATAAAAATGCCAGAATGTATTATCACCATGGATACACAATACAGTCCAACATAGGCAATAATTAAGTTAATGCATAAAAAAATAAACATTTTTTTCCATAATACTAACAAGTTGACCAAATGAGATAAGTTCCCCTTGTTTCAGCTGAAGGGGTTGTAGGAAGCAGTCCCATTGGTTGTTGTGACACCAGCAGAAGCAGTGGGCATCAAAGGAGCCGGGAGTTCTGTGAAATAAGGAATGACTATGATAATAAAACATTCTTACACAAAATGAGAACATGTCAAATCAATGAGTTCACAAATAAGACTATTGGCTCTATAGCACATGCAGAATTTCTTAATGGGTTCAGCACACGGTTTCTCTTGTAAACCAGATAAATTTTAGCATGACTTATTCTGTATTGAAAAGAATTATATAACATGTACTATACACACACACACACACACACACATATATAAAGAATACGTTGTGCTTACAAAGCATAGTAAAGCAAGCATGCTCTATGTTAACCTTCAGACCTACTTGGTACACAGGCTTGCTTGTGCACATAAGGGCATGCATGCGGTTCAGATTAAGTTGCCTAACTGCTTCGTGGATCAAATTATTTTTATCAAAATCAAACTCCAGTCTATAAAGCTAAATATACTGTGTAATCTTCACTGTTGAAAAATTGGCATAAAACATGAACAGCTGAACATCATCCTTTGATCTAAATCGGTCAATATTAAACATGGACTGGAAGAATCATGTATATATAGCTCGGGGAGAAAAAATGCGCATGTGATAGTATTTCTTGAAATTTCATGCTAGCTTCACAGGTATACTCACATCCTGATAGACTTTGAACTTAGTGAATAGTTTTCACTACAACAATAATATTCATGCACGTAACATGTAGTGCAAACACCAATGTGTACTGGAGAAGGTTGTTGAAATTAAAAGAATGGTATTAAACAAACATTGAATTCCAAAGAAACCCACGAACTCACGTGATTGCATGGAGGGAGGCTTGTTGGCTTCAGCCAACTGATTGAGCGTGGGGGCTGTTGTCTTGCTAGCCTCAAATGGGTTCGACTTGGGAGGCATTGATGACCCCGTACCAAATGGATTGGAAGGGGAAGGCCCAAAAGAAGATTTTGGCTGCTGCACTGATGGGTTTGTGAGAGAGTCGAGATTCACAAGCTGAGCCAGTTCACCCAGGAAGTCATCCTCCACTCGCTTAGGCTGGATATAGTAAATGTGTACACACCATACATGACATGAATAATATGTAGTATTATTACATGGAGTCACAACTGAGACTAAGACAGACATTACTGTGTACTATCATGAAGTGCGGAACTGCATGTGAACTAATATTTATCCAGTCTTAAAGAATACAGTGCTAAAGATAGGCTCGCTTATACCTGTACGTATATTTGCTACGTTAATGTATGTTTAAAACAATAGGCCATTTACAGCAACTGCACTGACTCCTGATGTTAACATAGGATAGTAAGCTTATTACATGCATACACCTAATGTACATCACTAAGAATACATATGTATGTATGTATGTATGTATGTACGTACATACGTACGTATGTATGTATGTGTATAAGTATGTATGTATGTAAATATGTGTATGTATGTATGTGTGTGTGTATGCATGTATGTGTATGTATGTATGTACATACATCTATGTATATGTATGTAAATATGTGTGTGTATGTGTGTGTATGTATGTATGTACATGTACATACATACACACACATGCACGTACACACCTCAGATTCACCACTGAAAGGAGCACTGGCAGAGGATGGCAGATTGCTATCCAGAGTGGACAGGTCAAACGGGTTGAAAGAAGACGTGGGGTTGGGTTGGGCCACAGATGAGTCAGGAGCAGTGCCAAATGGCGATGTGGATGAAGGATTCAATGCTCCCGGTGGTGGTACTGCGGAAGATGGGTTCAGGGACCCCTCTGGAGGCGGACCAATGGACGACAAGGGGGAGGGGTTGCCGAGCATGCCAAACGGGACAGATCCCAAGGAGGTGGTAGCAGCAGATGTGGTGGTTGACCAGGGACTGTGAGAGAGGTTCATCACAAGAAGCGATAAAGTGAGAGGCAACAGAAAATTAATCAAGTGGCAATTGAAGTTCAAATACAGTAGTATGTATGTGTGTGCATACACTGCATTAGTTGGCAAATGAGTGGAGAAATATGTCACTATCAGCAGGGCTATTTACGAAAAGAAAAGGGGAAAGAAAAAAAAAAGGTGAATGCTCACCCTTTCTCCCACCCCCCCCCTCCCCCACCCCACATCCTAAACGCAGATCCTGATCAGCTGCATGCAATTTCTAAACAATTGTTGACAGAAAAAGTATTCATATAGTCAATTAGGGTATTACCATTTATACATGTATAATAATAATAATAGTAATAACTACACCAATAATAATAATAATAATAATAATAATAATAATAATAATAATATAATAATAACAATAAATATAATAATAACAGTAAATATAATAATAACAGTAATAAAAACAAAAACAAAAACTAGTGCTGTGGTCCTTCACGGCTTAATTTTCATAAACACATGTAGTGTTGGGTGAGCAGAACAAAGGTAATATTTTTAGAAAGGTGTGTACAGTACAATCATAATGAGGGGTTTATTTAGGGGGGGGGGGTATTCGCCTCCCCTCCCCCACTTGAAATATTCTTACATTTTAGTGTAAGAAAAATAAACAGCTACTAAAATATACAGCCTTAACTTTATCTTCTTACTCTGTAGCTCCACCAGAACTCTGGACTCCAAGACTGGCATTATTGGGTGCAGGAGTAGGCATGCTGGCTGTAGGCCCCCAGGGATCCCCCACACCTGCACCAGTGCTAGCAGGTCCACCACTAGGGGCTCCCCACGGGTCTAAGGTCGAGGTTGCTGTGGTTCCTGTGGCAACCATATCGTAGGACGGAGGTGGGGGCTCAGCTGGATTGGATGAACTCCACGGGTCACCTAGTCCTACAGGATTAGTGAAGTATAACAGTATGTAAAGCTGAGTGATCATAGACTACCACTTTCAGAAGTAGAGATGTCTAAATGACTTGAAGGATGACAGTAATATGGATTTATGGATTTATTTTAGCTAAATAAATTACATACTGCAAGTTGTCTACCACTTGAGTCCCGAAGTTCCTTCACTCTGCACATTGTAGAAGCTATTGCAGGAAATGGATTACATATACATGTGCATATATACATAATACAATACACAAAACTCTTACAAGCACCTGGTGTTGGGGCTGAATATTTGTAATTATACATTTTTCAAATAAAATATTGTATACATACATTATTACGGCTTAAAATTAATTTATCTACACAACAACTTCAGCAATAGAATAACATTAGACCTACATACCAGTGTTGCTGAAGTCCAGTAGCAGGTCCCCGCCCCCACTAGCAGCAGCACCCTCATCTTCTGTGGTAGACTCATCTCCATTGCAATCTGATTTGGATAGTTCCAGGGCTGCCTTCAGCGAAGCTTCTTCTTGTTCCCTACAAATAATAATATTGAGCGAAATGTAGGACAGTAAATCGTTTTACTGTTCAACCCTTTACCTACAACAAGTTCATTACATACCGCCATCTATTATTAAATACCTATTCATTCCCATTATCTCAGAAGTATGCAAACCCACGAATCCCCCTTTCAAAAGGAACAAGTTAATGACGGCTAAAATGAGTAGCCTTGCTTACAGAAAAGGAACACTAAAAATAGTTGCTAACATGCATACATCTTAATTGTAACATAATGTTTGGCTAAAAAAAATAAAAAAATATAAATAAATAAAAAATAAAAAAAAAAGAAGAAGAAGAAGCAGCAACAACATTCTAACTCACATAACTGTGAAAAACATGAAAATATTCACTCGTGTTCCATCTCATGCACACGCACACACACGGGATAGAAAAACAAACACTGCTATAGCTTACACAATTCTCTTTTCTTCAACTGCCTGTTGCTTGGACAGTTCTATAGCTAACTTTAACTGCAGGTCTTCCTCATTAGTGTCATTAGGTCTCGCCTGTTCCACTGGCTGGATGTACTTCTGACCTGGCCTACAGCAATACACAGACAATACAGTAGGTAAACTCATTTCTAGACATATAATCTAAATATTTGCAAAAATTGTAAAATGGTTACTTGGCTACCTGAGCTCCTACTTTACTTGAAAGTGTATGTACGTACATAAGCGGAACACAATTTATCAGCACATGGTGATGTTCTATTTATCAGCACATGGTAATGTTGCACATGGTAATGTTCTATTTATCAGCACATGGTAATGTTCTATTTATCAGCACATGGTAATGTTCTATTTATCAGCACATGGTAATGTTCTATTTATCAGCACATGGTAATGTTCTATTTATCAGCACATGGTAATGTTCTATTTATCAGCAAATGGTAATGTTCTATTTATCAGCACATGGTAATGTTCTATTTATCAGTACATGGTAATGTTCTATTTATCAGCACATGGTAATGTTCTATTTATCAGCAAATGGTAATGTTCTATTTATCAGCACATGGTAATGTTCTATTTATCAGTACATGGTAATGTTCTATTTATCAGCACATGGTAATGTTCTATTTAAATTCAGTATGCGTTAACACAGACAGAATTTAATGGGAACATTATCTCTCTCTGATGAAACAGAAGGTTTTTGCAAGATCTCCTCTTCAAATTTTCCATTTTTAAATTTATTTTGGTAAGATATCCATATTAGCGATTTCCTAATTCTGCCACACACTAGTCGAGTGTTCCATTAGGCTTAAAAAACTCGACACTACAATTCAGTATCGTTCACTTTCAATGTTTCACTCCATCCCATGTTTGTTGGTGGCTGTATGAAACACACGCCAAGTGAAAACTTAGAATTGACAGCAACTCCAAACAATACTTCAAATGTGACTGGTTTTGGGAAAATCCGCCTAAATGCGGCACTAACGTTGTTTATTTTTCTCTCTACCAGTAGGTTGAGATGGCATCCTCCAATTAGAAGCTGTAGCAAAAGTCGTCTTTGCGCTACAATAATTCATCATTTTCGTACAATTTATTATTGCAGATTTTGAGAAGACGCCGCGTGAAGGAGTAAGGTTAGTGGGTGTGTCTTGGTATTCTGTACACTATTACTACATGTCTATGCGACACTATAATCAAATTCGGTAGTTGGCAGTTTTGTAACTAAGCTCTTGTTATGTATATGGCGAGAATTGCACTAGTACATGTACTTGGAGTATGTCGACAAGTAAGAGAACTAGTTAGATACAGTTACTTTCCAGCAGTAATTGAATAGGCCGACAAAAACTTTCTAAGTAACGCTCCATGCATGAGTCTAATTGGCTAGTATTCCTAGCCTCATAGCGTGAGTTTTAGAGCAAGTCAGAGCTTACAACTACACCATAAGCTAGAGCTACATACTGTACATAATAGTTGTTAACCCATTTGTACCATAACAATTTTTTGGGAAAAAATCGACCCGTATGGCTTTTACCCCCAGATACTGAGAAAAAAAGTATTCGCCGTGTTTAGGCGGATTTCTCCAAAATCAGTCACAAATAATACTTAATGGGAAGACATTTTAAGTCATCTTAATAGTGGGATAGTTACTTGCCATATAGAGCTATAGAGCACACTTGCCAAACTGAATTGAGACAATAACTTTCCACTTAAAATATTTGGGCAGACTAACACAAAACTTACTACTCCATCATTAGTGTGTGCACACAAACACAACACAGTATCACTCACTTGAGACTGTCTGGAGTGACACCATCTTTAGGCTCATTTATCTGAACTCTGAAAAAAAAAAAATAGATAACATCACTAGGTAATGGGGAAATATAATGATATAATTATTAAAGCTGCTATGGATCAACCAAATAATTGGTCAAAATTAGCTGAAGTGATGTCTTGAAACATTATAAATGTAACTTACTTCTTGGTGCCCTTCGGGGTTCCACGAGGACTGCCAGTCACAGTGCCATCACTGCCAATGCCTCCCTGTCTGTTCTTGGCCTGCACAGCACGACGCCTTTCATCCTTCAGTCTCTCCTCATCCTTGAGAAGAGCAACCATGTTCTTGGCCTTATCTCGGACTGCAATGAAGTAGGGCATCAAACAAACCATTCGGCTAAATACGTGGTTTGCTTAATTAGCTTCCAATAAACTCTCAGATACAGTACACGCATAACAAACCAGCTCAGAGCACACACACACACACACACACAAATATATATTAATATAATAGAGTATGCAAAAATACACAGAGCAAGCACACACGCATGACATCATCACCACATCTTGTTAGGGTCTCCTAACAACCGCCTTTGAGGTATGCACTCTACTGTGCATAGTTGTGTCACTCTTCAGTGGCATACTATGAACTTGAGCTGGACTCATTAACACTTCCTTTCACTTGTATGTATGTGTGTGCGTATTTTCATGAGCATGCTCACTATTATTATCACATGTTCTGAATCTTTGGTTCTGTTCAACAAGTGCTGCTCTAAGTTTGAATTATAACAATCTAAGACTAACTCCAGCTACTGCCTAGCTCTGTGCTCTAGCTACCTAGTGCATGTCCCTCTACAGGGTGGTCCTTCGTTTCTAATAACTTGAGCTCAGGGATTTACACCCCCTGAACATTGGTCCTTCGAGCCGGATCCACTACTGGGGAAGGTGAGAAGACCAGCGTTCCTTAGCTCTCCACTGCTCTCGAACTATTTATGCTGTGCTGACTTGCTAGCTAGCTAGCTACTCCTGGCTGGTTATAGTTAGTTACCTACTTAGGCTGGTTCTGCTCTCTAGCTAGCCTAGCCGTGGTTTGAATTGTTCGCTCTCGTTCGTTCGACTTCGGTAACGACTCTACTGTCTACTGTCTACTCCAACTACTGTCTCTTCAGGCATCATCCGTCTCTAACGACCTTCACGGCCTCCCCATCACTGACACTTCAGCAAGGGAAACCATTTATTTGGGACTCCGCCTTCTTTCACACCCGCCTTTGCCGTGAACTGGACGTCTTCCGCTCTACACGGAACTCCTCCCACATCGAATTCTTCCATTCTTCACACTTCAGCGAAGTCTTCTCACATCAATCTTCGCGGACTCTTCCCACGCTTTCGGTTGATCACGATAGCCATCACTCTTTCCATTGACTGGGTGCTCACTATATCAACTGTGTTGCTGTTGTTCCACTACATCTTCAGGGCTTCTCTCTCCACACCTACAACCTACACTCAGGACTTCTCCTTTACCAAGGTTATTTATGCGCCTGATCACTTGCTTCCATTGCGAGCTTACCACTGAAATTGCCACTCCTGGAATATCAAAACACATCCTCTATTATCTACTATCACCTCTATTACTTCTTTGAGAGATAATTCAGGACTACTCCTGAGAAGTTGCTGTTAATTTCCAATTACTTCGCCTACTTGCCCTATTTCGCTCAGGAACTATCACTTGTTCGATTTCACTGAGTCCAACTGTTGTTTCTTCATTATGACAGATACTTCACCAACTGCCAAGCCTGATGACTATGACGTGCCTGCAGCCAAGAGCAGCCGTACTACTCAGAGAAGCAAAGTCACCAAGGCCATCAAGAATGTCGAACGACTTATGTCGGACAATGTGAAGGAGCTTCGCCCCAAGGAG